>ENA-UOOA01004813-UOOA01004813.1-human-gut-metagenome-genome-assembly--contig:-P61old-NODE-4813-length-14871-cov-7.072422_pt1 | contig 14871 bp, 11 predicted proteins | sample MGYA00242467_ERZ724014 | MGnify/ENA metagenome assembly ERZ724014
GTGGCGGCGGCCGGGACGGTGTGCTGCGGGGGCGCGTGACGGCCACCGCGCAGCAGATCCGCACATTTTTTGCCGGGGAAGCCGCCGGCGGCACTTGCCAAAGCGCTGTAAGTGTGCTATGATAGGCAAGACTGGGGCAGTCTGCCTGCCGTGTACGGCGGGCGGATTGTTTCGTCGATTGATATTTTGATTGTGAGGGGACAACGGTATGTCAGGACATTCCAAGTGGAACAATATTAAACGGAAGAAAGAGAAGACCGACGGCCAAAAGGCCAAAATCTTTACCAAAATGGGGCGTGAGATCGCCGTGGCGGTGAAAGAGGGCGGCGGTGCCGATCCGGCCAGCAACTCCAAGCTGAAGGATGCGATCGCCAAGGCCAAGGCCAACAATGTGCCCAACGATAATATCGACCGCATTATCAAAAAGGCGGCCGGCGAGGGCGATGCCGACAAATACGAAGCGCTGCGCTATGAGGGCTACGGGCCAAGCGGCATTGCCGTGATCGTGGAGACGCTGACCGACAACCGCAACCGTACCGCCGGCGACCTGCGCCACTATTTTGACAAATGCGGCGGCAATCTGGGACAGAATGGCTGCGTGGCCTTTATGTTCAACCAGAAAGGCAAGCTGGCGATCGAGGCCGAGGGGCTGGATGAGGACAAGGTGATGGAGGATGCGCTGGAGGCCGGCGCCGCCGACTTTGCCGCGGATGAGGATATCTTTGAGATCACGACCGAGCCGGAGGACTTTTCCGGCGTGCGGGACGATCTTGAGGCCAAGGGCTATGCCTTTGTGACCGCTGAGCTGCAGATGGTGCCGGATGTGCTGAGTGCCATTGACGATGCTGATGCGGCGCAGAACATGGAGAAGCTGCTGGATCTGCTGGAGGACGACGATGATGTGCAGGATGTGTGGCACAACTGGGATCGTCCCGATGAAGAATAAGGCTGGATACTGAGCGGCAGGCTGCCTGCGTACAGGGCTTCTGCGGCAATCGGCAGAGAAGAAATACCAGGTGATTTTTGATCAAGGCTGAGGGCATTCCGACGCTTCCCGGACTATCCGGGGGCACCGGAATGCCCTCGGTTTCTTTTTGCGCCTTTCAAAGAAAAAGCCCCGGAAATGCGCGGAACCTGAAGAGCGGGAAAGAACTTTCTCCTGGTTCGGGGCGTTTCCCGATGGGTGAGCGCAGGTGGAAAACTTGCAATGTGATGGAAAATTTGCTATACTTATCCAAGCTGAAGCTGTGCCACAGCCATCGAAAGGGGAATGTACATTATGCATTACGAGCCGATCCATTTACATCTGCATGCTGCATTTGAACCCTCCGGCAGCATGGCCGGACACATGGTGCGCGCCAAGGCATTGGGCATACGCCACCTGTGGTTTACGGAGCATGATGTGCGCCTGGGGCCGCGGCAGTATGACATTCCGTATTTCCGCTTTGATCGGGAGTCCCTCACGGTGGAGGATGCCCCCGGCCTGTGCTGTGGGTTTACCTATCTGAACGATACGCTCATTGACAGGGGGCAGACCGTTTGCCCCGATGGAAGACCCGGACGGCTGCTGTCCCCGGATACCTCCGGGGAGGTGGGGCAGGATGGCTTTTCCGGCGGCGGGATCGAATTCTTCTCCGACGCCAAACGCCACTGTGCCGGCCTGCTTTCGGGCGTCCATATCATGCTGCGCGCCTTTTGCCGGGCGGCGGATTGGCGCCGGGCGCGGGTGATCTTTGACTGCACGCTTTCGCAGCAGCCGCCGCACTTTGAGCAGGTGCATCTGCTGTATGTGATTGGCTGCGCAGATGGCCTGGAGAACGACAAAACGCAGGTGATCCCGCTGCCCCTGGAGGAAAGCGGGCAATACGCGCTGTCCCTTTCAGAGGACTGCGCCGAGCGGATCGGTGGGCTGGATAATGCCTTTTGCACGGTGGCTGTGCGGGTGGAGCACAAAAACGGCGCGGCGGTGGAGGCGCAGCTGGAGGAGATCGGCTTTTCGACGGATTTCCGTTTCGAGGAGACCCGCCGGCGGATGGAGCAGCTTGTGCAGAAGCTGGAAAAGCGCTACGGTGTGCGGGGCTTTGTGGGGACCGAGATCAGCGGCGCCGGGCAGCACAAAAACTGCTTTGGCAGCCAGGTGCCCATTATTCCTTATGATACCCTCAATTATGCAGTCTCCCACGAATATGCCTGTCACCATGTGCTGGCGCATGGCGGCATATTCGCCTTTAACCATCCCTTCACCCCTTGGAAGCGGGATAAGCTTTCTGAAGTGGAAAAGTGGGCTGTGGTGGAGAAACGGGGCGAAGAGCTGATTGCGGCGGACGCCTATGGGGCCGATCTGATCGAGGTCGGCTTTCCCCACAGCAAGCAGAGCTTTACGGCGCCGTATTACCTGCGGCTGTGGGATATGCTGTCCGCCAAGGGGGTCGTGCTGACGGGCTATGGCGACAGCGACAACCACCGGAACGGAGAAGAAGGCTGGCTGCGGGGCAACAATTTTGTCGCCTTTGTGGGGATGCCGCCGGAAAAGCAGGCGGATGAGAACGGGTTTTATACAGAAGAGGATTTCCTGACGGGGCTTCGTCTGGGACGGGTCTACAATGGCGATCCTACGATGGTGGGCGAGGTGTCCTTTGCCACCGCGGACGGTTTCCCGATGGGGACGGTTCTGCGGGATGAGATGCCGGCCGCAGCGGTATTTTCGCTGCCCTGTCCCCGGCCGGGAACCGTCTATCGGCGCATAGTGGATGGGGCAGAGACCTTTTCGACGGTGCTGGGCACGGCGGCCTTTACCGACCGCTTTTCTCTGCCGGCTGATGGCGGGCTGCACTTCGTCCGCTGTGAGTGCTATGATGAAAATGGGCGGCTGATGCTGTTCACCAACCCCATTTACCGGATACCGCGCTCCGCGCCCCTGCGGGAACGGAGCCTCTCCCGTGCTGTGGACCGCGCCCAGCTGAGCCGTGTCTTTATTACCCGTCATGGGCAGGTGCTGCCGGATGAATACTACGATTCGGACGCCGATTTTCCCGTGGGGAACCCCGATCTGACCCCGCTTGGCCGGCAGCAGGCGCAGTGCCTGGCCGGCTATCTGCGGGAGCAGGGCTTCCACGGAGTGATCTATGCCTCCCCCTACCGCCGGACAATGGAAACGGCGGAGGTGGTGGCACAGGCGGTGGATTGCCCCATCGTAGTTTTGCCCTGCATACGGGAGCGGGTGAAGGAGCGGGGCTGCTTTGTCCTGGACCCGCCCGAGGAGCTGCTGCAGCGCTACCCCCACACACAGCGCAGGGATGCCCTGTGGACGGAACCCTTTTCGGATGACGAACCGGAGGAGTACAGCGATGTTGTGCGGCGGGTGAGGGCCGGGGTGGCCGGGCTGCCTGTGCAGGGGGATGTGCTGTTTGTGGGGCACGGCTCCTCGGTTGCCGCCCTGATGGCGGCGCTGCGCATCCCCATGACCACGGCAACGCGCTGGAACTGCTCCCTGGCGATACGGGATGGGAAGACCGGAAAGGTGCGGCCGTATGTGGATGGCTTTATCCCCCCGGAATGGCGCACCTCCAACCGGGTGAGCATGGCCGAGGAGCAGCAGAAAGGGATGGAATATCGCATCCCCAATGCTGCGGCGCTGAGCCGGAAAGGCAAATGCAAGGTGCTGCACATCGGGGATACCCTGACGCGGAATTACGCCTTTTACCGGCAGCTGATTGAGACGGTCGACCCGGACATCATTCTGCACACGGGGGACCTGGCAGACGAGGTCAAGGCCGGCCGCTGCGAAGCGGACAGGGCGGTGTATCCGGAAAAGATCCGGCCGCTGATGGATGCCCTGCTGTCTTTCAAAAAACCGGTGTGGATCGTGCCGGGTAACAATGATGTTGTTGGGGTGCTGTCTGCCTATGAGCCGGCTGTGCGGCTGCTGGAGCCGGATACGGTGCTGACCCTGGAGGGGGTGCGGGTCTGCGTGGCCCACCGCCTCTGCGATATCCATCAGGCGGCGGAGGTGTACCTGTACGGGCACGGCTATTCGGGGGACGATCACATGCTTTCCGATAATGCCCGGCCGGGCCCCCAAGACTACAATGCCTGCAGCCAGAGCTTTGTGCACTTCTTCGGCGAGGGAAAAAGCTGCCAGGTGTTTGATCCGCTGTTCTGAGCGGAGAGGCGTAGCCCGCCCCTGCCGGATCATTGCATACAATAATGAAGCCACACCCCCTGTTGGATCAACAGGGGGCGTGGCTGTATCTGCCCGGAAAATACGGTGGCTGGTTTGCGATAAGGTGATAAAACGGCCGAAAAGACGGTGCTTTAATCGTGCGTTGGCTTTTTATCCGTTTAATTTTTGGGAAAGAAAAAGCTTTTGTGCACTATTGACAACAAAGGCGCGAAGAGGTAGAATAAATAGGAGAATGACGGCAACAGAGACGCTGTTGCCAAATCAGCAGGGAGGACACAGAAACATGAGAGAGCTTTTTCACGGCAAACGGCTGCTGGCGACGGTCTGCGCAGCGGTTATGCTGCTGAGCTGCCTAGCAGTCGCCTTTCCGGTGGCGGCGGAGCAGGCGTTCATCAGTGAGACCTATGAGGACGCGGAAAAACAACCTTGGGACGTCCAAGAGACTTTTGTGCAACAGGGTTTTGGTAAGGTAAGCGAGTATACGGATGCTGCTCACAGCGGTGAAGTATCCCTGAAAATGGAATATTTGACTAACGAGCCAAACCAGCTGGTGGCTTACCGCTCCGGCTGCGCAAACGGCGCCGACGCGCGACTGACGGTCGGTACGTATTATCGGCTGCGGTTCTGGTATAAGGCGCTGAATGTGCCGACCACACTGCAGCTGGTGACGATTAACAATTCCTGCAACTGGAAGAATGGCTCTTCGGGTGACTGGAGAGCCGAAAAACCCTCCTGGGTGTCAATGTCCTGGGGAGATGCTTCCTCTGTAATCTGCACCGTGGCGACGGATGACGCCACGCTGACCGGTGGCTGGCAGCAGGTGGATTACCTTTTCCAGGCGCCAATGAATGCGCAGGGTTTTCACATCGGCCTGGATGCGGCGGACCGTACGGCGGTGGCTGGCGCGGCGGTGCTGATTGATGACCTGACGCTGACGGTCTGTGACAAGTCCGAGCTAGTGACGCTGACGCTGGACGCCAACGGCGGCTCGGCGGATGCCACCGCTATCGGTGTGGCTGGCATGAAGATCACGAAAACCGCCACCCGCGGGAACGGCTATACCTTTGCCGGCTGGTATGACGCGGCTAAGGGCGGCAATCTGGTCGAAAGCTTCCCGGCCGCAGATGCCACGGTGTATGCGCACTGGACAGCGCCGGCTGTGCCGCAGTATACGGTGACCTTCCATGCCAATGGCGGCTCCCTGACCGGCGCAGCCAGCCAGACGGGGGAGGTCGGCACGGCGCTGAGTGTGACCGACCCTGTCCGGGGCGGGTATACCTTCCTTGGCTGGTATGATGCGGCTGAGGGCGGCAATAAGATTGAAAGCATCCCGGCGGCGGATACCGATGTGTATGCACACTGGGACAAAAACGGTGATATACCGATGGACGATACCGTGCAGAATTTTGAAACGGTGACAGAGGAGAACTATCCTTTTGCCAGTCTGCTGCTGGAGGTCTCCACCGAGGAAAACCATACCTATGCCGGCAGCGTATCGCTGAAGGCATCGAACCTGCCGAACACCTCCCAGCGGCAGCGCCCGCGTCTTGTCCTGCGCACCGGCGATGCTCTCACTGCCTCGGATGTGGTGGTGACGCTGGGCAAGGAGTATCTGGTCAGTTTCTGGATCCGGTCGGTGAATGACACCCAGCGGGCCGGGTATTATCTAGCGACGATGAGCGACAACAGCAAGAACGGTGACATTACCCTCACAAGTAGCGGCAGCAACTGCCACACCCTGCAGGTGCTGAACTACACCAGCAAAGGCAAACTGTACAAGGGCGGCAACCCGGCGGCTCTCGGCGTGGCGAATGAGTGTGCCGAGATCGAGCTGAAGGCCGGCGAGTGGACCAAGGTGACGGCGCGCTTTGTGGCTACGGCACATAACGGTGCCACGACCAACTATCTGGCGCTGGGCGTGACCACACAGACGGTCGGCGATGGCGGTACCGCGTGCGATTTCTATCTGGATGATATCACGGTAAAGGAATATGTCCCGACCACCGTGACGGTGACGCTGGACGCCAACGGCGGCAGCAGCACGGAAGCGACAGCCTCCGGTATCTCCGGCAAGGCGTTCTCTGCTGCAGAGCCGGTGCGCAAGGGATATCTGTTCGCCGGCTGGTATGATGCAGCTGAGGGCGGCAATGAGATCACGGTGTTCCCGGAGGAGGACGGCGTGACGGCATACGCCCACTGGAAGGTGGATCCCCTGGGGGACTCCGCAGCGGTGAAGGCGGCCCTGGAAGGCAAGAGTGCGCTGTTTATCGGCGACAGCATTGCCGCCGGCTGGCGCGACGAGGTGAATGGCAACTATACCAATGCCGGCGGCTGGGCCAAACGCATTGGCGATACCTATGGGGTGGAGGACACCCTCGGCGCCATTGCCGGCTATACCTTCTCGGATATTCGCAAAAATGAAGAGGCCGGGACAGACAAGCGCATAGTATCGGAGCTGGAGAAATACAAGAACAACACCTATGACTATGTCATCCTGCAGGGCGGCTTTAACGACGCCATGGGAACCAACAGCGCGAAGACCAAGGAGAGTGCGGCGCCGATCGGCACAATGGCGGCGGATTTCGCCCTCAGCTCCTTTAATAAGGGCACCTATGCCGGCGGTCTGGAGGAGACGCTGTATTATATCCGCCAGTATTTCCCGCAGGCCAGGGTGGGCTATATCATCACCTATTCGACGCCGCTCTCTACCTATGGCGGGTATACAGCGGAAGAGGACTATATGCGTGCGCAGTACGCGATGGGCAAGCAGATCTGCGATAAGTGGGGCGTTTCCTACCTGGATCTGTATGACGGTACGACCGCAGACGGAAAATCCTACAGCAAGGATATTCTGAAAACCGATACGGATACCTATTTCCCCAGTACCTATAACCCCAATGGATGCGACTGCATCCACCTGAACAGCGCAGGCTATGATGTGATCTATCCCTACATCGCCCAGTGGATGGCGACTATTCCGGAGCTGGGAAAGTGTACGGTGCACTTTAACACCAATGGCGGCAGTGCTATCCAGGATAAGATTGTGGAGAATGGCACGGTGCTGGATCTGCGTGCGCTGCGCCCCGTGCTGGAGGGCAAGCGGCTGGTTGGCTGGTACACCGACAGCGCCCTGCAGAACAAGGTGGAGAGCGTCACGGTGATGGGGAACATGACCCTGTATGCCAAGTGGGAGGATCGGCCAACCGGTGCTGGTGGACTGGGTGACCTGAACGGCGACGGCGTGGTTAATGCCAAGGATGTGACCTATCTGTGCCGGGCGCTGGCCAAGTGGAAAGACTACACGTACTCCGTGGCGACGGCGGATCTGAACGGTGATGGCGTGGTTAACACCAAGGACGTGACCTACCTGCGCCGGGCACTGGCCAAGTGGGAAGGCTACGCCTGGTAAGCATTTTCCTGCGGCAGCAATGACAAAAAACGGCCGGCTGCCCCAACACCGGAAACGGATGGGGCGGCCGGTAAATTTTTCCCTTTTTCTGGGCCGGAACACTTGCGGATAAGGCAAATTTTTGGTACAATAGACAGCGAATGATTGGCATACGGAGGAATGAGCACTGTGAAAAAACTGAGACAAAGGCTGCTGACGGTACTGCTGACGGTACTGCTGGCGGCACTGCTGCTGACACTGGCCTTCAGCGGTGCCGCTGCGGCGGCGCCGGCGGCTGACGCTATCCGTGCGGTACTTTCCGGCAAGAAGGTGCTGTTTGTTGGCGACAGCATTGCTGCCGGCTGGCGCGACGAGGTGAACGGCAACTATACCAATGCCGGCGGCTGGGCGACGCGTATTGCTGACGCCTATGGGGCGGATGTGACGCTTGGAGCCATCGCCGGCCAGACGCTTTCGGATATTCGGGGAAACGAAAAGCGCATCGTGAACCAGATCAAATCGCGGGAGGGCATTGCCTACGATTATGTGATCCTGCAGGGCGGCTTTAACGACGCCATGGGGACAAATGAGGCACGTACCAAAGAAAGCGCGGCGCCGATCGGCAAGATGGCCGACGGCTTTGCCCTGGAGGACTTTGATGTTTCTACCTATGCCGGCGGTCTGGAGGAGGCGCTGTACTATGCCCGCCAGTATTTTCCGGATGCCAGGGTGGGCTATATCATTACCTATTCCACGCCGCTTTCCACCTATGGGGGGTACACGGCAGAGGCAGAGTCCATGCGCGCCTACTATGCGGTGGGCAAGCAGATCTGCGATAAATGGGGTGTGTCCTATCTGGATCTGTATGATGGAAAAACAGCGGATGGACAATCGTACAGCCAAGATATTCTGAAAACCGATACCACCGCCAATTTTCCCGGCGGAAGCGACTGCATCCACCTGAACAGTGCGGGCTACGACGCCATTTACCCGTACATTGCCGAATGGATGGCGGCCATACCGGCACCCAAGGCTGCAACAGAGCCGTCACAGGAAACGACCGGCGCGCCGACGACCACCACAACGCAGGCCGAACAGGTGGCTGCGGTGGATGCATCGGCCGCGGCCAACCATGACCGGACGGTGAAGACCGTGCTGCTGACGGCAATGGCAGTGCTGGTGCTGGCGGCGGTGGCACTGTGGGGGGTGTCGCTGCTGCGCCGCCGCAGCGGACAGTAAAAACACCGGGCACTTTTTCGAGGAAAGCGCTTGACAAGTGGGGAATAATTCGCTATAATAGCACTCGTTCCGGTAAATGGGGGTATAGCTCAGCTGGGAGAGCGCTTGAATGGCATTCAAGAGGTCAGCGGTTCGATCCCGCTTATCTCCACCAGCGAAAAGCCTTGAAACCAATGGGTTTCGGGGCTTTTTGCTTTTTTCGGTCATGCCGGTTTTTTGCGGATTTCTAACACTTTTTCTAACACTTGCCCCAAAGACTGCTGCTTAACTGGTTTGCCATACCCTGTTTGTGTGCTGCGTCCAAATGGCCATATATGTTGGCGGTCATTTTTATGTCGGCGTGTCCCATCCATTCCTGCACATCTTTGAGCGTGCAGCCGTTATTAAGCAGCAAGCTGGCGCAACTGTGCCGTAATTCATGGAAACGGATAAGCGGCAGGCCATGTTTTTTCAGCAATAGCCGAAAATGCTTGGAAACATAATCCGGCGAAAATGGTTGGCCGTTTGGCCATTTGAACACATACGGGTTTTCGGTGTATGCCTTTCCAAATAACCGATGATTTTCTGCCTCGGAGCGCTTTGCTTCTTGAAAAATGGCAATAGCCTCTGGAACAAGAGGGAAAGAACGATGGCTACTGGCGTTCTTTGTTTTGTCTTTTGTGACAACTTTTGTTACTTTGGCCACAGTGTGCCGGATAGTAAGGAAGCCATTTTCAAAGTCAATGCTATCCCATTGCAGCCCTAATAGCTCACTGCGCCGCAGTCCATACATAGCTGCGATGTGTACTAACGGAGCAAGCGGATCGCCGGCAATTGCGTTGAACAAGGCTTGTAATTGGGTGGCAGTATAGAACTGGGATTGGTAGGGTTCTTCCTTGGGAAGTGTGACAAATTGACAAGGGTTTGTGGGAAGAAGCCCACCTTTAATTGCTTGTGTCAGTGTTTGGTTAACTATGTTGTGCAGCTTACGCAACGAAGCCGGAGAAAGCCCACCTTTTCCGTCTGTTCGCCCATTCATGGCTTTTTCATCGAAAAACGCTTGGAGTATGGTAGCCGTAATATCCCGCAGCTTGTAATGCTTTGTTTCAAAATACGGTAGTATGTGGGTATTGGCGAGTGTTTCATACCCTTGGTAGGTGATCGTGTCCACCCGCGTCTGAACAGAAGAAAGCCATTGGTCTACGCAATCGGAAAACAATATGTCGGCAGAGGGCTTCTGCGGTTCATAAGTTTGCAGCGTTTCTCGCAATAATTGCTCGGCTTTACGCTTGTTGCCTCGTTCTTCCAATCCGGTTGTTATCCATTTTAGCCTGCGTTTGCCATTCTCATAGAAATTGAGTACCAAATAATATTTGCCGTTTTTCACCTGCAGACTGCCTGTCATAATTAAACTCCTTTCGTGACAGTTAGATTTGTCTGCAATCACGCTTTGACTGTATGTATAGCAGAGCGGGCGTAGGCTATCAAGCAGCACTTTGGTATAAGAATTTTACGCCCAACTCGTTTGCTACCAATATGGTGTTCGTTTATAAGCTTGTATATACTGTTTTTAGATATTCCAAGAGCCTCGGCAGCCAATACCGGTGTGAGAATATCCGGGTAGTTGTTGAACATCAACAGCCCCCCTTTATGTCCAGCATTTCTTCAATATACTGGATACGCCGGCAGAACGCTTTGTAGGTTTCCGGTTCATTATACTGCACTTGTGGATACTGCTTTTCCAGCGGAATGTTGCTGACAATATACACGGTTTCAAAACAGGCTACTTTATCCGCATAACGGCATGGCAGCATAACCGGATAGCCGTCCAAATATTTCAACATATCCGCAATAGGCAAACTGGAACGGAACTCCTCAAACAGAATAACCGCTTGCCCTTTGTAGTTGTCAAATGGATGGTCGTAATTTGTGACCCGGTATACATGACTATATCCGTACCGCTCCAATATACTGCGGGTTTTTCCTGTCCCGGTTTCACCATATAGGTAGGTGACGGTCATTGTGCGCCATTTGTCTTTATATTCTTCTTCCAGCAGCGTTTGCCGTGCTTGCTCAATATGCGTTAGCTTGGTCATGGCCGTAGGATACTCTCGCAGAATTTCTGCATTAGTTGCTCCGCTTGCCACCATATCCACAATTGCTTCAGTTTGCTTTTGGCGTTTATCCTGCTCCGGGGGCAATTCACCACTTTCTTCAAAGGTTTCCGGCAGGTTAGTTTCATGCTTGGTGTCTTCTTGCCACTTGTCCTCTTTTCGGATATACTCCCGGTTCTCCCGGTGAGTACCACGCGCCATTTCGATGTGCGCACCATAAAAGCGCTCCTGTATCGTGGAAAACTCAACGGCGTTTTGAAATGCCATGTATAGATGAGTATGCCGTGTGCCCTGTTCTCCGATTTCATCGCACATGCACCAGTATATGCAGGACCTTTGCCTTGCCAGTATATTGTGCAGCACTTCACGGGTAAAACCGTGCTCAATCGGGTTATTGATTGTTAATTGATACTTTCGACTTGCATTTGTGCGAGCCATAAGAAACTCCTTTCGTCTGTTTGTAAACCATCTCCTTTCTGTTCATTGTGCGACCCGTCTATTAACATTCGATCGTCTTTATTTCTATCTTGTGGATGGTTGTTGGTGAATCGCGTGTTAAATGTAATACTTGCCCTGTGCAACATCCGCTGCGGCGTGGTGGCAGCGGTCGCACGCACAGCGTGCGACACTTGCGGTAGGTGCGAAATCCGGCGACACAGCCAATAAAGGCGACGAAATGTCAGCACCGCCATTAGTTTCTGCCTCGCACCGCTAAATGTCGGCCGGGAGACGGCCGACCCTTAGCAGAGGTCGTGCGCTGCGGCGCACATTGACACTCGCCTAACGGCGAGAAAACAATTAGTCTTTTGTTTGTGCGTTAGCCACAGTCTTTAGTGCTGAGATACCTTCGGCGGCAATTTGTTTTGCAACTTCTTCCGGAGTACGGCGCAGCAGCTCCCATATTTTAGCGTTATCCTCTTGCGCTTTCAACTGCATGGTTATAAGCTGTAAACAGGCGCTGGCGTCACCGGATATTCCGTTGACTTCTTTGTATTGCTGCAGCTTCTCATAGATAGCATCCGGAATGGTGAGATTAACCCGTTTTTTAGTTGATGGCATATGCTTTCACTCCTTTACGACGAATTATACACGAAGCTCCGCATGATGTCAAGGAGTATTTTGGAGTAACACCAACACAATTGATAAAACGGAGTGCCCCATTTGGAGCACTCCGTTTCAAATCTGTCATCGCGTGATTACAGGCAGTTTTCTAACATTCTTCTAACACTTTTCTAACACTTTGCCGAATGTTTAATTCCGTTGTTTTCAAGTGGGTTCGCCTTATGCCCCCAATTAGCCCTTGAAACACAAGGGTTTCCGTGGTGTTTGATGGTTTTCGATGGTGCCCCGTGGGATGAATAGGGTTTCTATGGCATTCAAGAGGTCAGCGGTTCGATCCCGCTTATCTCCACCAAACAGGTATTGGACGAACACCTTGTTTTTCAAAGGCTATTTTGTAACAAGAGTTGAAATCTGATACAAAAGCAAACGCTGCCGTAGGTGATCCTACGGCAACGTTTTTGTCTGAACGCACATTTTTATTTTATCCTCCTTTGCGGTACAATGTTCATTGCAAGGAGGAATTTTTATGGAAAAGTACATTACAGATGAACGCACGGGGCTAAAATATAAGTTGGTCGGTGATTATTATCTTATCGCCGGGGATGATGAACCGGAGGAAGAACAGAAGCCAATCGGGATATGGGGAAAACGACACCACGAGTATCTCCGCTGCAACAAACAAATTACTTTGTCGAGCCTGCAAATCAGCGGTAAATTAAATGATTATCTTGCCAACATTGACCGACAGGCAGAGAAAATGTTTGAGCGGTTGGTAAAGCAGATGGCTGAGTCGGAGGGTGTTACCGAGCAGTTGAAAGCCGCTGACCAAATGGCATGGGTCGGCAAAATGAACAACATACGAAATCTGGCAAATGAAATTGTGAATAACGAGTTAATACTTATGTAAAATCGCGTTTGGTATTCAAGGACGGGTATCAACTGATTACTGAGGTGATGCCGCTGTTGCCGCGTGGTTGGATGTCAAGGACTACGAAAGTGGCGGTCTGGTGTTTAACATCTATCATGTCAACCCGCACGAAACATGCGATCCAGATGAATTTGTGGCCGAGGTCTGCTACCCTGTAAAAAGAAATAATCCAAAAATCACTCGCTACAGATGAATTGCTGCACCCGTCCTCCCAAATGAGGTTGGGTGTAGTTTTATATTCTGATTTTATCAAAGCATCTTGACAAATCTTGTTTTTTGATATATAATTCGAATTATAAATAATCCGAATTATATTTGGAGGTGAAAGCATGCCTGCAAAAACAAAAGTCACCAAAGAAATGATTATTGATGCGGCCTTTGCGGTTGCCCGCGAAGCAGGAGTGGAAAACATCAATGCAAGAACTGTTTCGGAAAAGTTGCATTGCTCCACGCAGCCCGTCATGTATCACTTTGCGACGATTGAAGAACTGAAACGGACGGTCTATGCAAAGGCAGACCTCTACCATTCGGAATATCTGATGAATATGAAGAAACCGCCAAAGGGTGCTGCGCTTGGAATCGGAATGAATTATATCCGCTTTGCAATCGAAGAACCGCATTTGTTCCGGTTCCTGTTTCAGTCGGATTATTTCAGCGGAAAGACCTTGCTTGAGCTGATTGATGCGGAGGAGCTTAGCCCTGTTCTCTTGGCTATGCAGGGAGCTTTAGGCGTTGGCATGGAACAGACGAAAAAAGTTTTCCTGACGGTTTTTCTGTTTGCCCACGGGTACGCAAGTATCATCGCCAACAATTCACTGAAATACGACGAGGAACTTATCAATTCTCAGTTGGAGCAGGCATATAGAGGCGCAATATTGGCAGCGCAGAAGGAAATGGCATGAAAAAGATATGTGGAGGTTCTGTATGCGCATTGGCCGATAAGCAAGGCGAGGCACCGCAAATGGATGAAACTCTGAAATCGAAACTGGATTGGCTTTGCTGCCCAAGATGCGGCGGTAAAACAAGAACGCAGATATTACCACGCACGGTGTTAGAGGAATTTCCTCTATTCTGCCCGAAGTGCAAATACACCTGCGTGATCCGTTTCAAGGACGGAAAAATTGAAAAAATCAAAATGCCAGACGCTTAGACGCAGTGCAATCCGAGAAAACCGGTTTGTACTGCGTTTATTGTTTTTTATTAAATTGGAGTACAGTAATGAAGAACTATGGATATAACAAATTGGAATTTAGGCAAACAAGTGAGCTTGCTGAAACCGCCATCGCCACAGTTTCCTTGAAAAGGTGCGAGATTTCGGATATTGATAGTATCAGCAAATTTTATCAATATGTCAGCGAAAACACCGAGAATATGGAGCGGTTTGGGAAATGGATTTACGGTGTGCATCCCACAAAGAAGCAAATAGAATCATACATTAAGTCCGGATTTATGTATTTCTTTGAGGAAAACGGTGAAATACTCGGAGCCGTCGCTATAACGCCGTTTCAAGGAATCGAATACCAAGATATAGATTGGCAGACTGTCTGTCACAATAATGAAGTGAGTGTTGTGCATCTGCTTGCTGTAAATCCTGATCACCAAGGCTGCGGTATTGCACGGAATATAATGCGCAATGCGATTGATATTGCAAAGAGCAATAATTCCAAAGTCATCCGTTTAGATGCACTCTCCTGTAATGCCCCCGCTCACATGTTATATCAGTCAATCGGGTTTGAAAAGATAGGCGTTTGCAATTGGAATACCGATAATGTTGGAAATGCGGAGTTTTATTTGTTTGAATTGCCTTTATGAGATATTGAATTTGTTTATGGCGTAAGAAAACACGGAGGAATCTATTATGAAAAGCAGCGCACTGAACGTAATCGACATGCAAAATGACATTGGAACATGAAATCAGGAGGCTTTTATGATTCAGGACATCTTTCCACATATTTATCACAATGAATATAAACCGGTC
>ENA-UOOA01004820-UOOA01004820.1-human-gut-metagenome-genome-assembly--contig:-P61old-NODE-4820-length-14848-cov-9.026769_pt1 | contig 14848 bp, 9 predicted proteins | sample MGYA00242467_ERZ724014 | MGnify/ENA metagenome assembly ERZ724014
CAAAGAACATTGGTCGAGCCGGTTTCATAGTCCTTCAGGATTTTTTCCCGAACCTCAACACGATCCCGCCCGGAAACTGCTTCCGCCTTCACACCGTTGTCCCGCAGCAACTTTGCAATTTCAGCTGCATGGTCTACGCTGGCACAGAAGATTACTGTCTTTTTGCCGTTGACGTACTTTAAATATGTATCAACGATCAACTGATTCCGTTCCGGGATGAACAGCTTGCTTTCCAGATCCTGCGAATTGTATTTGATGCCGTTGATCCGCACATCGGTCAGGTCGATGTTGGTCTTGACCCGGATGCAGCGAATCGGCACCAGAACGCCACGCTCTACAGCCGTTTTGAGATCCATTTTGTGGGCAACGTTCTGGAACAGCTCCAGCATATCTTCGCCATCGCTGCGTTCCGGGGTAGCGGTCAAACCCAAAATAAACTTCGGGTGGAAGTAGGTGAAAATCTTCTGGTAGGTGTTGGCTGCCGCATGGTGACATTCGTCCACAATCAGGTAGTCAAAATCTGTAGGCGAGAACTTTTCCAGATCCTTGGAGATACTCTGCACCGTTGCAAAAATGACCGTCTGGCTCATATCCTTCTGACTTCCGGTATATTCCCCCAGTGTAGCCTCCGGCCACACTTTCGCAAACGTATCCTTAGCCTGTGAAGCCAGCTTCAGGGCATTGACCAGAAAGAGCGTTCGTCCGCCCACAGCTTTTGCATCTGTGGCGGCTGTGATTGTTTTTCCGACACCGGTTGCATGGTACAGCAGCGCGATAGTTTTACCATCCTCACGCATCTTCTTCAGATTGTCGATGGCTTCCTGCTGGTAATCTCGCAACTCTATCGTCTGCCCCATCTGAACCGGAAGATTCGCTTCAAATGCCTTGAACATGGGACTGCTGCCCAAGAAAGTAATCAGCTCATCCTTGACCTTTTCCGGTTGCTTTTCCAACTGGCTGTAGATCCAACGGTATACTTTCCAGTTGTCATAGATCAAGCTGTTCTGCTTCAGGAGGTCATCAGCGTATTTATTTTCGGACACCTTGCTAGGGTTGTGGTAGGTCTCACCGTCAATCTCGATTGCAATTTTGGATTCAGGCGATTCCAGCGCAAAGTCGATATAGCGGTGCCGACCATAGATATCCACGCAGGGGTACTGGACCTGCAGATTTTCGGTTTTCTCAGGTCCAAAAGCCTCACAGAAAAGCTGCACAAACAGCTCCTCCGCACGGCTGTTGACGCTGGTTGCTTTCATTGGCTCCATGGTGGCCTCCTAAAACGATATTCCCCATTAAGATTTATAATTTTATTATATCATACGCAAAAAGCTCTGTATAGTTTGTTTCTTTGGCAAGGTTTTCTGTCCTTGCTGCTTAATTCTATACCTTTATAAGAGAACTCATTGATTTTTTATTTGATTGACATTTCCAAAAAGATAACCATAAATTTTTTCTCAAAAGACTTAACTCTACTGCATCCATGGGCTTCTACTAAACGAAGACACTTACAGTTGGAAGTGAAAGCGGGGTTTTACCATGGAATATAATGCAGTTCTGAATCGTGTACGCCCGATGCTGACGAACGGCAATCACCTGTCTGCGCAAGGCTTTGAGGCGCTGTTTGGCTCCTGTTCTCAGCAGGAACAAGAACATCTTCTGGCCGAGCTGGCGGGGATTGGCATCCTAGTGGATACCAGCGGCGCTATGCCCAGCAGCAGAAAGGCCGCTTCTTTCTGCCGCAGCGACTTTACCTCCAAGCAGCTTTGGTCTATGACCAACGAGCAGCTCTGCGTATTGGCACAGCAGGGTGATGAGAGCGCCAAGGAGATCCTTGTGCGCAAGACCGCCGGTTTTGTCCACCTGATGGCCCGCAGAGTTCCGCAGCTGCTCGCCCATAGCTGCCTGACCGAGGAGGACAACTTCCAGAACGGCATTCTGGGACTGTTTACTGCGGTCCAGCGGTTCGATGCGCTTCAGGGCTACAGCTTCCTGACCTATGCCGCCTACTGGATCCGCCAGTCCATCCTGCGCGAAGCCATTAACACCGGCCTTACGGTACGCATCCCGGTACACTATTTTGACACGCTCTGCCGGGTGCGTGTCGTCTGCACTACCTGTATGCAGCTGGATGGTCCGAATCTCTGGCATGCCATTGCCGAGGCTGAAGCCAGCAGCGGTCACTCCTGCACAGTGGAGCAGGCGCGCCGCTACCTGAGCGACATGCTCGTTTACCTCAACGTTACCAGCCTGAACCTTATGGTCGGCGAGAGCCACGACACCGAGCTTGCGGAACTTCTGGCGGATGACGTCACCCCCGATCCTGTGGACACTGTGAGCGAGAACGAGACCGTTCAGGAAGTCCGGTTGCTTCTTTCTCAACTTCCCGAACGCGAGTCCACTGTTCTCCGGCTGCGCTACGGTATCCCGGATGACCGCTGCCGCACGCTGGACGAGATCGGTGCGCAGCTGGGCGTCACGCGGGAACGTATCCGCCAGATTCAGGTGCGTGCCGAGCGCCATCTGCGGGAGATGCTGAAGCGCCGCTCCTCATCCACCCTTTTTGCTGCCTGATTTTTTGACTTGATGGAGGATTTTGCCATGAATACATTGCTTTGTTCTTATCTTTCCGCCCATGCTGCTGAGGATACTCTGTTTGTCTTGTGGGGGTTTTCTTCGGAGGATGCCGGTCTTCCGCGTCCTTCTCTGGATGCTTTGCTGCAGCAGCGCCTGTCCCGCTACCTGAGCAGTCTGCTGCAGCAGAACCCCTGTGTGATCACCGCAGAGGAGTTTGCCCTGCATGCCGATACCCTTGCGCAGGAGTTCCCGCACATCATTCTGGTGCAGAACACCTGCTACCGCACGCTGCTGCCCGTGTCTGTGACGCTTACGCCGGAGATGCAGTCCGGCCTTCTGAGCCACTTTGACCCGGAAACGCCGCAGGATGCTCCGCTGCCTGGCATTGAGCCCTGCCTGCGGGTCTACTCCAACCTGCTGCATACGGAGGAAGGCATTGCCTGCTGCATTCCTTTGGACGCTTTGCTGCGTCAGTACCCACAGGTCGAGCGCGTATCGCTTGGTGCAGCACCGCATATGGTTCCCGAAACTACCGCCAGCAGCTCTGCCTTTGCGCTTACCGGGGAAGCCGATTATTTCTGCCTTGTGCAGCAGCTGCGTCGCGGCAAAACGCTCTGCGTTTCAGCCGACAGCTTCATCGGCGATGAGGCTGATCTTGCCGACAGCCTTGCGGCGTTGGCTGGCGCTTTTCCCGGTCAGCTTTCCAGAGCGCATGCACAGACGATGCAGCCGGAGCGCCCCGTCTGCCCGGAGGCGCGCACCCTTCTGCAGCAGCACTGGGGTTACCCGGACTTTCTCCCGCTGGATGTCTACGACCTGGACGCTCTGCATCGCGGCGAGAAGAAGCTGCGCACCATCACTCAGGAGGACATCATCGACGACCTCATCCAGCAGGCAGAGCTTTGCCGCACAGGGCAGACTTACCGCGACCTGTTCGTTACCGCATCTACCGGTGCGGGCAAGAGCGTGATGTTCCAGATCCCGGCCATTGATCTGGCCGAGAAGTACGGGATGGTCACGCTGGTGATCTCGCCGCTGATCGGCCTGATGAACGATCAGGTACAGGGCATGGAGAAGCACCGCTACGCCAAGGCCCGCACCATCAACTCCGACATCCCGCCCATGGTCAAGAAGACCATTGCGCAGGAGGTGCAGGAAGGCCGCTGCGACATCCTGTATCTTTCGCCGGAGTCCCTGCTGAGCCGCAGCGATATCTCCGACCTGATCGGTGACCGTGCCATCGGCCTGCTGATCGTGGACGAAGCCCACATCGTGACCACCTGGGGCAAGCAGTTCCGCCCGGATTACTGGTTTCTGGGCGACTACGTGAACAAGCTGCGCAAAAAGCAGCTGAACGGCCCGCACCATCATGCCTTCGTCACCGCCACCTTTACGGCCACAGCCACCTACGGCGGTGAAGAGGACATGTACCGCGAGACCCTGCGCAGCCTGCACATGTCGCCGGACCCCATCGTTTATCTGGGCTGCGTGCGCCGCCGCAATATCGAGCTGTGCATCCGGGAGGTGCCCCGTGTGACCGGCCGCCGGGAATACGAGCTGGACAAGTTCCAGGCTCTGACCGGGCAGATCACCACCGCACTGGAGCAGGGGCAGAAGACCCTGATCTACTTTCCCACCGTCAGTCTGCTGGAGCGCTTCTACACCCATTGCCTGGCGCAGCGGCTGGGTAATGCCGTGACCCGCTACCACGCGCAGCTTTCCGGCGAGGCCAAAGCGGAGAATCTGGAGGATTTCCGCAGCGGCAAGCGCCGGGTCATGCTGGCCACCAAGGCCTTTGGCATGGGCATCGACATCCCGGACATTGCCCTTGTGCTGCACTTTGCCCCCACCGGTAACCTGTGTGATTACACGCAGGAGATCGGTCGCGCCGCCCGTGACCCGGAGATTCAGGGCCGTGCCGTGTACGAGCACATGGCCAACGACTTCAAGCACATCAACCGCCTGCACGGCCTTTCCAGCATTCAGCCCTGGCAGCTGGTGCAGGTAATGCGCAAGGTGCTGCAGCTGTACCGCCAGCACCGCGCCAGCCAGCCGGCCACTGCCACCAAGCACCGCAACGAGCTTCTGGTGGACGCCGAGAGCTTTGCCTACATCTTTGCCAGCCCTAACGGCGAGCACCAGCAGGACCCGCTGGCCAAGGTCAAGACCGCCATGCTGCTGATCCAGAAGGACAGCGAAGCACGCGGCTACGCACCCTTCGTCATGCGGCCCTCTCCTCTGTTCACCCACGGGTATTTCCTGCTCAGCAGCGCCGATGCCGCCGCAGTCAACCGCATCTGTACCGGTGCTGCCACCCTGCAGGATGAGGCCGCCGGGGTCTACGACGTAGACCTTGCCCGTCTGTGGAGCAGCCGCTGGCAGAACGATTTTTCCTTCCCGCAGTTCAAGTACCTGCTGTACACCCACAGCGACAAGCTGCCGCTGAATGCCCAGCTGCGCCTGACCCCCGCCATGCAGCTGACGCTGGAGTGGCACGCCAATGCGGATGCCCGTTTTTCCGTTCTGCTGCGCGCCCTGAAGGAGATCTTCTTCGAGGCTGCCCGCCGCGGTCAGTATCTCTACGACCGGGATGCCGCCGCCCGGTTGGTGCAGGCCACAGGCATGAGCAGCACCCGTGCCACCAGTGCAGTGCGCGTAGTGCTGGCGGCTGTGCAGTCCTGGCAGCAGCATTCACCCCGCCTGCAGCGCACCCGTGTGCTGCGCCGCGGCACCACGCAGGAAGGCGCAGAGTACAGCGTCGTGGACCCGTTCATCAGCGAGTTTTTCCACTGGCTGGAGCAGAGCTTTGCTGTTCTGCACAGCGGCGAGACCTGCCGCTATCTGCCGGTGAACGATTCCGCACAGAGCAGCGAGCGTCTGACCCCGGCTCTGGGCGTGCTGGAGGAACTGGACCTGCTCCACTTTGCCCTGCTGGGCGGCTCCAACAGCCGCCTGTACCTCTATATCAACCAGACCCAGACCCTGGAGCTGGCTGACCGCGGGTTCTACCGCAACCACCTGCTGGAGCGCATTGCCCAGCGCCACACCGATGCTGTGCGGCTGATGAGCTGGCTGTTTACCAGCGGCTTTTCCAGCGAACAGCTCTGGGACCGCATCGAGGAATACTTTCTCGGCCTGCCCATTCAGGGCTTTGACGCCCCTTCTGCCGAATTGAGGTGATCTTTATGACTTATCTTTTCTACTCCATTCGCGCTTCTCCTGCGCAAATGCGGTGCGAGCCATCCTGTACGGCATACCTTTTTCCGCACTTCTGTCACAGGTTCGCACCACCGAAAACCACCTCTTTGCCCAAAAAGTTCTTTTCTTTTGCAGTAAAAAGATGTATAATGTTGTTGGAATGTGCAGCTTTCTGCTTTTTGTGGGAGATTTTCGTGATTTGTCAGCAAAGTTTGCCATTGCAATTTATCCCCGCGAGGGGACGAAAACATCCGATACACGGTATTCGCGGTCAGTCATGACCAATTGCAATTTATCCCCGCGAGGGGACGAAAACTCTCTTGGGTAGTGAAATTCAAAGATAATATTAGGATTGCAATTTATCCCCGCGAGGGGACGAAAACAAAATAAAGTATTTTTCCTGTCCAGAAATCCACGAATTGCAATTTATCCCCGCGAGGGGACGAAAACTTAGTAGAAGCTTTGATGGTGCTGTCGCTCTTGTATTGCAATTTATCCCCGCGAGGGGACGAAAACTTTTCGGTTGTCGCGTTGTTTCGGTTGAACACTCATTGCAATTTATCCCCGCGAGGGGACGAAAACATTTCAGGATTTACGCCGATAGGTTCACTCTTGAATTGCAATTTATCCCCGCAAGGGGACGGAAACTTATACAGGGTGATTTTGATGTACCGGCTGTGCATTGCAATTTATCCCCGTAAGGGGACGGAAACGGATTCCCATTTTAGTCCACATATTTCCTCTCTATTACAATTTATCCCTGCAAGGGGACGGGAAACTACTGGGAGCGCCCACTCCGAGTTCTGCATACAATTACAATTTATCCCCGCAAGGGGACGGAAACGTCTGGTTCTGCATTGCCCACTTGAGTGCGCCCAGATTGCAATTTATCCCCGCGAGGGGACGAAAACTCGCCCTCGGCGTTAGTCATCCGCTGTTTTCGGGAATTGCAATTTATCCCCGCGAGGGGACAAAAAAGCACCTCTGCCACTGGCGTTTGCCAGCAGCGGAGGTGCTTTGCTTTTTTTATATTCTATTTTACAGATTGGGAGCTACGCCTGCCGGAATCGTCTTTGTAACGGGCAGCGCCTTGACGCCCTGTGGAACATCCGGCTTCATGGGACGGATCTCCTGCAGATAATCGGCCACATCCTGCAGGGTCTGTTCGATGTGGGTGGTGTCCAACGGAAGAATACGGTCGCTCTGCAGACCAAAAGCCGTATCACTGGCATGGTTGATCTGGTTGCGGTACTGCATCACACGCTGGTAGAACAGTGCCGCATCCTCGATCTGCCACCGGACATCCGGGTCGATCACCAGCTGACCGGAAGCGAGGATCGTATCCATATAGGCATGCATTTCTTTGGAATTTGCCACGCCAAACAACATATTGCCATCTGCATCGTCCTTACTGTGGGTCAGGCGCAGATCCGTTGTATAGGGATACTCCTTTTGCATCAAAGTCAACCGGCAGAAATGGAAGTGGAACAGCGGGTATACCCATGCCTTGCCCTTATTCTGATTCTGTGCCGCCAGATATGCCCAGCCGGTTTCCGTGGGCTGCACAAAAAGATGGCGGCAGACATAGGCCGGCATCTGCTCGCACAGCAATGTCAGCGCCTGCTGGTACATCCTGTGTTCTGCGCACCAGCTTACCAGCGAAGGAAGATTGTTTTTGGGGGAAGCCAGCAGACCTTCAAATTCTGTGCGGAAGCGGTCATTCAGCAGGTGGAAGAACAAGCTGGTCAGATTTTTGCTCTCTTTGGGCGGCGCCTGCAGTGCCTGTGCGATCTGGTTCAGGTCTTCATTCAGAGCCTGTACCCGGCACAGCGCCAGATCATCCGAGAACTGGTTGATCCGGGCCAGCAGTGTGTGCAGAGCCGGGTCGCTCTCGCCCTCGCTCCACAGATAGCCTTTCAGCTTCTGTGCAGTGCCGGTGGAAAAGAACTCGTCCATGGCCGTGATGAGGTCGAACAGGCTGTACAGCTGACTGCTGTCATGGATGCGGGAAGTGCCATCCGGAAGCAGTTCGGAGTAGATCACCCTGCGGGTCTCCACACCGCGCAGGTCACGCATACAGCGAGCTGCTGTTACCAGAAGCATCGCCGTGTCCCGCATGCCGCCGGAAAGGTCGATGGAAAGGGTATCTTCCGCTTCAATTTTTCCCAGTAACAGAGAGATTGCCCGGAACTGTGCCTTGTCGTCCATGCTGTCCGGTACCGGGATCACCACAAGCCGCTCTGCCGGAATGCCCGCCGAAGGCAGGAATACATCCCGGAAATACTCCACGGTGGTGCAGGTTTTCCCGTCCGGCAGATGCACGGTAGGGCTGGTGCGCACCAGCTCACTGCACAGTGCCAGAATGCAATCCGGCCCTTCCTTGTGCTTTTTCAGCTCCAAAACCGCCGCTTCGTTGGTCTGGGTATGAATGTTCGGATTTTTGCCGAAGGGGCTCATATATAAAAGCAATACATTGCGTTCCATCTTATACCTCCTCCTGTTCTGCCTGCATCTGCATCAGTTTTTGCTGCCATGTTTTGCGCCGCTGCGATACAGCCGCTTTGCTCACGCCGAGAAACTCTGCCACGGTCTTATCCTGCGCCGGGTTGCGCCCCGGCTCCAGCAGCGCATGGACGGCGGCGCATTCCAGTGCCTTGGGTGCATAGGGCGGCTGAACTGTAAACTCCACATACCGGTGCAGCAGCAGGATATCCCACAGGCAGTTGTCCTGTTCCAGCGGACGCAGATCATCGCAGTTTGCCAGCCGCGCGGGCGCATCCTCTGCCGGGTCCAGCGCGTCGTTGTTGCGCAGAAAGCCCATCAGCACGCTGCTCCACAACGGGCCAGCTGTCTTGCCGTATTTTTCCTTCTGCTGCAGGTTCATCAGCCCTATGCCGCGGTGCAGCCATGCCAGCATTTCACTGCTCTGCTCCACCTGCTCTTCCACGCTTTTTTCTTGGGAGGCCACCCGGTCACCCAGCGCCGAATCCTCTCCGCCAGTGTCGTCCAGACTGAGTACCGACTGCTTATTGCGCAGTGCTTCCCGCAGGGTCTTTACACCCACCCCGACAATATCGGCGATCACCTGTTCTTTTTCCGGGTCACGACAGAGCATACTCTCTGTAATTCCGTTCTTTTCCATGTACTCCAGCGCTTTTTTGATCTTGCGGTTCGTTTCGCGTCCGAAACCCATCACGGCCATTTCTTCCTGCTGCTGGTCGTGTGACTGTGCATGACGGACAGCGGTGCGCAGATACATACTGAAGGTCTGCCCGGGTTTCGGTTCCCAAAGATCAAACGCATCCAGAAACGCCTTGCAGAAATCCGCGCTGTTCCATGCTTCCTCGCCCCTTCCGGGAGCCTGTGCGGTCAGAAAGCATTCCGCCCAGAACGTGCGGAACCGTTCATCATTGGCATCGTGCAGCTTTTTGCGCTGTTCCGGCGGCAGCTGCAGCAGCGGCGAAGCATCAATGTCCGCCCATGTTTTCACATCATTCATCGCTGCTCAGTCCTCCCGGCGCTCGTTCATCCAGATCAGCTGATGGAACACCTGTTCGGCGGTCTTGCTGTCACGCATGGTACCTACCAGCCCGGCAAGCTGATACAGTGCTGCCATATCGTAAAGCCGTGCACTGAGCACCTGTCCGTTTTCCCGCTTGACCTCACCATAATACACACCGCCCACTTCCAGCTCCGTATGGGTAGCTTCGGCACAAGTCAATGCCGTCAGCGTGACCACCGGGATGCTCTTGGAGCCGTAGGTGATGCAGGCATACACCCGCGTGACCTGCGGCAGGGCATCCACCAGATCCCGGCACAGGCCGATCAGTGTTTCCGGGTGCTGATCCTCCGGCAGGTCGATCTGCCGCACCTGATGTTCCGCAATGCCCAGCTGTGCCAGCTCTTCCAGCAGGCGCTGATAATTGCGGGCGGTGTCGGCATTTTCCTGCCGGATGGCCAGCAGCTGCACCGTGTCCCCAGGTTCAAGGGTATCCCGCATCACCTGCACGATGGGAAAACAGGTAGCCACTGGCGGGGTTACATGGTCCCGCTGATAGAACATGGGGTCCAGCTTTCCCTGCAAAGGCACGGTGGTGATATAAGTCTTTAGCACAGGGCAACACTCCTTTTTATAAGATCCATTATCTGCATCATACCATGAAACCGCCCCGCGCACAAGGCAGGCTGAATGAATTTATGGCCGTTCTTTTCAGCGCAAAAGCTCATCATTGTAATAAAGTGAATATTTTCTAGCCATCCAGCTCTTCAGTTTTGCGGTGTTTTGTGATATATTTAGGGTACAATCCCCGTAAGGGGGCGAAAACAAACGCCCGTCCAGCCAGATAGCACAGCTCTTAGTACAATCCCCGTAAGGGGGCGAAAACCGGTCATACACGGAATCCATATCGAAAAATTCAGTACCATCCCCGTAAGGGGACAGAAACTTTGTCGTTGCCTTGCGTGTGTTATCGAACGACGGATTTCAAATTATCCCCGCAAGGGGACGGAAACATGATTCCGTTTGCCATATTCCGTGCCATCTCGCATTTCAACTTATCCCCGTAAGGGGGCGAAAACTGATGGATGCCCAGCTCAATCTCGAACTTTTTCGTACCATCCCCGTAAGGGGGCAAACCAAAGCAAGAAAAGTAATTTCAAGTTTCTTGCTTAACTATCCGCATTCCATGGGCTTTTTCTCTTTGCAATGTCAAGGAGGAATGCCCTATGCTCATCAACTTTACCAATCATCCTTCTGCCCTGTGGAGCGCCGAGCAAACGGCTGCGGCACAGCGCTACGGCAAGGTGATAGACCTTGCCTTCCCTGCCATCGACCCCGCCACCAACGAGACCGTGCTGGACTCCCTTGCCGCGGTATATGCCGACCACATCCTGCACCTTAACCCGGACGCCGTGCTCTGTCAGGGCGAGTGCACCTTTGTGTACCGGGTAGTCCAGCGTCTGGAAGCCGCGGGCATCCCCACGCTGGCCACCTGCTCCCGCCGCAAGAGCCAGGAGACCATCTACCCGGACGGCAGCACCCTGAAGCGCAGCATCTTCGCCTTTGCCGGCTTCCGCCGCTATGACTCGCCCTGAAAAGGGATTTCAATTGTTCCACCGCCATGGTATAATGGGGTTGCCCCGCGAGGGGACGGTTACAACAACGTGTTGATCTTAACATTAGCCTTCATGAATTGCAATTTATCCCCGTAAGGGGATGGAAACAGATAGCGGCGCAGTATCTTGACGCACCACGCCTATTTTAATTTATCCCTGTGAGGGGACGGAAACGTGGCCTGTGCAGCCCAAACGTCGCCGCCGCTACATTTCAACTTATCCCCGAGAGGGGACGAAAACTCAGGTGGCAAGTCACAGTATATACTGTCTGTATCTTGCAATTTATCCCCGCAAGGGGACGGAAACACGGTGGTGATGCCGGTGGTAACCAGCTGCTCAAATTTCAACTTATCCCCGCAAAACCTTCTCAGGCGCTGCACGCCAGCTTCCCCGTAAGGGGGCGAAAACGTGAAATAGTCGTGGAATTTGTTGACCGGTAAGGTACCATCCCCGTAAGGGGATAGAAACTTCTTTGCCATGCCATCAAAGTTCTTGTACCAGATTTCAACTTCTCCCCGCAAAACCCTCTCAGGCGCTGCGCGCCAGCTCTCCCGAAGGGAGAGCTTTTCCAGCTGCCACTTACCTTGTACTAAGTTCCCCCTTTCGGGGGAGCTGGCACGGCGTAAGCCGTGACTGAGAGGGTTCTCCCCGCAAGGGGACGATAACATTGTGAAGTTGCGGGCATAACTAGTGATAGCATTGCAACTTATCCCCGCAAGGGGACGATAACGCAAATTCAATTTCTGGTGTATAGATAATCTGGTACCATCCCCGTAAGGGGACGGAAACATGATAGCTACAACGTTAAGCATGCTCTAATCCGTACCATCCCCGTAAGGGGACAAAAAACTCCGCATCAAAAAAGATGCGGAGTTTTTCTTTTGCAAACCTTAACTTCTTGTTTTCCGTGGGCTGTTCCTCTATGAACGGAACGATTGCAGCTGCTGTGATATTTTCTCTGCTGCGGCTTTTGCATAGCGACAAAATGTGTTATAATAAAGCCAATTCCAAGCATCTCTTACAAAATTGACAAATACGTTTTCCGTTTATTGTGCAATTGTCCCACAATCCATAAAGGAGATGGTATTTTGAACATTCTCACCCTGCAGTCCACCTATGGCGGGCTGCTGCACGACACCGGCAAAGCTGTGTACCGTGCCGGTGGGCAGCGCGGCAGCCACAGTGAACAGGGCTACCAGTTTTTGCACGGCGTTTTGCCTGGTGCAGGCTGGGCACCGGCGCTGGACTGTGTGCGCTACCACCACGCCGCCGCGCTGCGCGGTGCAGCAAAGGCTCTGCCAGCCGATTCCCCGGCCTATATCGTTTATCTGGCAGATGATCTTTCTGCCGCCGCAGACCGCCGGGAGGTCGAAGGCGAAAGCAGTTCCTTCCGGCGGGATCTTCCGCTGGACTCGGTGTTCACCCACCTGAACGGTTCCCACCCCGGCTGGATGATGCCTGCGCAGCCGCAGGACGGCAGCCTAAAGCTGCCACGGCAGCAGCAGCCGCTTTCCGCTTTCGCCTATGCAGATGCCGTGCGCAAGCTGAGTGAGTGCCTGCCGGATCTGCAGCCGCAGCCGGAGTGGATCAACTCGCTGCTGGGTCTGCTGGAAACGCAGTTCAGCTGTTTTCCGTCCAGCACCTTTACCGGCGAAAGCCCGGATGTCTCTCTGTTTGACCACGCCAAGACCACCGCAGCCATTGCGGCGTGCATCAGCGAATATGTGCAGGCAAACAACATCACCGACCTGCGCAAGGCACTTTTTGAGCAGGAGAAGGATTTTTGCCAGAAGGACGCTTTTCTGCTCTATACCGCTGATTTTTCCCGCATCCAGAAGTTTCTTTATACCGTCCATACCGAAAACGCCCTGCGCTCCCTGCGCAGCCGGTCGTTCTTTCTGGAGCTGCTCATGGAGCACTATCTGGACGAGCTTCTGGCCGGGTGCGGCGTGTCCCGCGCCAACTTGATTTACAGCGGCGGCGGGCACTGCTATGTGCTGCTGCCCAACGCTGCCGCTGTGGCCGATACCCTGACCCGGTGGAACCGGCAGCTCAACCGCTGGCTGCAGCAGCAGTTCGGCACCCAGCTGTTTCTGGCCAACGCATGGACGCCCTGCTCCGGCAACGACCTGACCAATACTCCGGCTGAAAAAAGCCCCTACAAAGAGCTGTTCCGCCGGGTGAACCGGCTGCTGGAGCAGCACAAATTCCACCGCTATACCGCAGAGGATCTGCGGCTGCTGAACAGCACCGCCGCTTACCCGGATGGCCGGGAATGTAAGGTGTGCGGCACCAGTGCCAACCTGAAGGATGATCTCTGCCCTTGGTGCAAACTGTTTGTAGATCTTTCTAACAAGATTCAGAACAAGCACGTTCTGGTAGTAAGCCGTCAGCCCTCGGCTGCCGATGACTGCACGCTGCCTGCACTAGACGGCGGCAGCGAATATCTGTCCCTGACAGATCCGCTCTCTGCCCGCAAACGGCTGGCTTCCGGCGAGCCGGTCGTGCGTGTATATACCAAAAATGCACCGTTCACCGGCCTTACTTACAGCACCAACCTGTATGTTGGCGATTACGCCGCCAGCAACAGCATGGAAGAACTGGCAGAGCAGTCCGAGGGCGTGCGCCGCATTGCGGTCTGCCGTATGGATGTGGACAACCTCGGCCACGCCTTTATCTCCGGTTTCGAGCAGGAAAACGAGAAAGACCCGGTCAAACGGATGCACTATGTTACCCTGTCCCGCACCTCGGCGTTCTCCCGGCAGATGTCACTGTTTTTCAAGTGCTACATCAACGGCATTCTGGACAGCTTGCATGTAAGCATCGTCTATGCCGGCGGCGACGATGTGTTCCTTGTGGGCGCATGGAACGATGTGCTGGAAGCAGCACAGCGCATCCAGCGTAATTTTACCGCATTTTCCTGCGGAGCACTGACCCTCAGCGCAGGCATCGGCATCTTTGATGACCATTACCCCATCCGGCTTTCCGCCGAGGAAACTGCCGCGCTGGAAGAAGCCGCCAAGCATCTGCCCGGCAAAAATGCAGTGGCACTGTTTACGCCGGCGCGCAAAGCGGTCCGGGATGCAAAGGGCAATCTGCTGGTGCAGCCGGAGCAGGGACATATCTATGCGTGGGACACCTTCCGCACAAAGGTCCTGACTGAAAAGGTCGGCTGCCTGCAAAGCTTCTTTGGCAAGGATAACGCTGAGCATGGAAACGCCATGCTCTACAACCTGCTGGCGCTGCTGCGGGAAGCGGAAAATGACCGCATCAACCTTGCGCGGTATGCTTACCTGCTGGCGCGGCTTTCCCCCAAAAAGAATGCACCGGATTATAAACTTTACGAGCAATTCTCTCACAGCATGATGGATTGGGCCTTAGATGCCGTACAGCGTCACCAGCTCATCACCGCAATTTATATTTATGTCTATCAGAACAGAAAGGGTGGCGACACAGATGGCAGGATGGAATGATAATGGCCGTGGCTATGGCGGCGGTGGCTATAATAACAACCGGAGCGGATACAGCAACAGCTACAACGGAAACCGCAGCGGTTCCGGCAGCTATAACAGCCGTAGCAGCTATGGGCAGCAGAAGGAACTGCCGCCGGAGATCACGCCGAAAAAGGTGCCGGAAGATTATGTAGACGAAGCCGAGCGTATTATGAGCAACCTGATGAGCCAGCCCAAAAAAGTGACCACTAGCAAGATTCGTGGCCTGCTGAGTCTTGTAACAGAGATTTTTAACGTTGAAAATCTCCGCACCGAAGAAGCACTTTTGCCCGAAAGTGTTGTAAAGATTAATCTGATGCGAGTTCGGGTAGCCTATGAATATGGTCGCGATACCGGAGAAAGTGTCGGTAAAGATAAAGCTTATCCCATGAAAGACTTTATTTCGAAATCGCATCTGCTAGAATACCTCAAGGGCATTTCCACCGACCGTGCGGATCTGATCCGCTTTG
>ENA-UOOA01004834-UOOA01004834.1-human-gut-metagenome-genome-assembly--contig:-P61old-NODE-4834-length-14818-cov-5.637066_pt1 | contig 14818 bp, 11 predicted proteins | sample MGYA00242467_ERZ724014 | MGnify/ENA metagenome assembly ERZ724014
TTCTCTTTCAATTCCCCTACGTGCGATATAATTCCTACGAGCCGCTCCCCTTCCGAAAGCGAAGAAAGCGCCTTCATCGCCTGCGCGAGCGACTCTTCGTCCAGCGAGCCGAAACCTTCGTCCACAAACATGGTATCGAGCTTAATGCCGCCCGCCGACGACTGAATTTCATCGGAAAGCCCAAGCGCGAGCGAGAGCGAGGCTTTAAACGCTTCGCCGCCCGAAAGCGTTTTTACGCTGCGTTCGCTGCCGTTATAATGATCGATCACGCTTAAATCAAGTCCGCTCTGACTCTTGTTGTTTTCCGCCGTTTCGCTGCGTTTTAATTCGTACTGTCCGCCCGACATCACCATAAATCTGACGTTTGCGCGCTCGATGATCCGATCGAAATAATGCGCCTGCACGTACGTTTCAAGCATGACTTTTTCCTTGCCGCTCAGCGTGCCGTTCGCCGTATCGGAAAGATTTTTTACAAAACGCCACCGTTTTTCGATTTTCTCGGAATCGCCGCTCTTTTCGCTGATATTTTTAAACGCGGTTTCGTTTGAACGCAGTCTCGCGGACACCTTTTTCGACTGCTCGCCCCATTCTTTTTTATTTTGCAACAGCTCTTCGCGGCGGCTTTTTTCCGCTTCTTCATCGATCGCCGCGCCGCCCCCGGCGTTTTTCTCCGCCATTTCGATCGCCGCTTTATATCCGGCAATCTTCGTATCGCTTTCCCGCCGCGATTGTTCCGCCGCTTTGATTGCGTTTTCTATTTCCGTTTTTTTCTTCGCCGCCGATTCGATTTCCGCGCGAGCTTCCTTTTCCGAATCGAATTTCAGCGCGCCGTTCAATTCGCTCGCTCTCTTTTGATTTTCTTCGAGTGACGTGACGTTCTGCGCCGTCTGTACGTTGATTTTTTCGATTTCGCCTCGATAATTCTGCAAATTTCTTTCGTCTTTTTCGATCTGCTCTTCCGCGGCGTTTTTCTGTTTGATTTTCTCTTGCGCGGCGGCTATCCGAACGGAGATTTCCCGCAATTTTTCGCCGTTTTCCGCAATCGCCGTTTTCAAGGCGGGCGCGATTTTTTCAAATTCTTCTACGCCTAAAATCTGCTTTGCCTTTGCTTCCGCAGCCGCTTTTTTCTCGCAGAAAACAGCGTTTTTCTTGCCCGCTTCCGCACTTGCGTCGTTCGCCGCCTTGTCGGCAATTTCAAGATCCGTTTTCAGCCGATCGAGCTGCTCTTTGGTGGGCGCGGCTTCCGATTTACACGCTTTTTTCGGGTGATTCAATGCGCCGCATACCGGGCAAGGCTGCCCTTCTTTCAACGTTTCCGCCAAAATCCCCGCCTGCTCGCTTAAATACGCCGCGTATACTTCGTCGTACTGCCGTTTTTTTGCTTCGGCTATTAAAAATTTGCTCTTAAAATCCGTCTGCAACCGCGATAAATCGCACTCTACCCCCTTGATTTCTTCCAACGCGCCCTGTAAATTGTTCAATTCTTTACTTCTTTCTTCCGCCGCGTTTCTCGCCGCGTCCGCTTCCGCTTTTTCCGCCGCGGCGTTCTGCAAGGCTTTCAATGCTTCCTTTTTGTTTTGCAGATCTTCTTCAAGGCTCTGCACGCATTTTTTACCCTTTTCCAGCCGTTCTTTGCCCTTTTCGATGGCTTCGGAAAGTTCGGCGCACTTTTTCGCCGCGTTTTCGCGTTCGAGATAGCGCGGCAATTCCGCACTCAGCCGCGCCGCGATATTTCCGCACTCTTCCGCTTCTCCCGCGCGTTTTTTCGCCGTTTCTTCCGCCGCGGCAAGCGCGGTGTTTTTTTCGCTTTCCGCCGCGAGATTTTCGCTCGATTCTTTTAAGGCGAATTCCGATTTCCGCCGCTCTTCCGCCTGCGTAAGCCGCTTTTCGATTTCAATAAGCTCTCTTTCCGCCGCTTCGATTTTTTCGGCAAGCGACTTTTCCGCCGCGGCGTCGTCGCGGTTCATGTTTTCAAGCAGCGAAAGCGTTTCCGATACGGGCGCGCCGTCCGTTTTCGCGCGTTCGAGACTGCCCGCAAGCACGCTCTGCTCGTCGCACAAAATCCCGTCTACATACTGACGGATACTGTTTTTCGCTTCCAGATAAGCTTTTTCCAGCCCGTCCGCTTCGTTTTTCAGCCGCCGTTGCAGCGTGAAAAAGCCCTGCGTATTGAAAAGTTTCTGAAAAATTCTCTTGCGTTCATCGGTGGAAGCGAGCAAAAGTTTCAGAAAATCGCCCTGCGCGATCATCGCGATCTGCGAAAACTGCGTGCGGTCGATCCCCATGATTTCCGCGATCGCCTTATCCGCTTCCTTCACTTTCGTGATCACGCGCCCGTCCGGATAAATCAACTCGGCGTTCGCCTTTTCGTCGGTTGTACCTTCGCCGCGCGATTTTTTACGCTCGTATTCGGGGTTGCGGCGGATCGTGTACCTTTCGCCGCGGTACTCGAAAACAAGTTCTACGAACGTGGGCGTTTCCGCTTCGGCGTACTTCGAACGGAACATGCCCGTTTCGCGGTTGTCGCCGCTCGGCTGCCCGTACAGCGCGAATGCGATCGCATCGAAAATCGTGGTTTTGCCCGCGCCCGTATCGCCCGTGATCAGATACAAGCCGCCTTTGCCGAGCTTATCGAGTTTTAACACCGTTTCGCCCGCGTACGGTCCGAATGCGGACAACGTTAATTTAATCGGTCTCATATCGCGTCTCCCTCTTTTTCTATAAGTTCCCTCACAAACGCCCGCTGTTCTTCATCCATCGGCGCGCCGTTCTGCTTTTCGTAAAATTCGGCGAACAGATCGAGCGGCGTTTTCTTTTCCGTTTCCGCCGCCGCTCCGAGTTCCGTACGGGCGCGGGTGCGCGTATTATCGTAAGAAAGCGTCATTAAATTGCGGTAGATCGCCCGAAGTTTCGCTATCGCGTCCGGCACGTCGGTTTCGTCGGTGAGCGTAACGTGCATATAATCGCTGCGATACGTAGTGTTTTCGTAAAAATTTTTGCTTGCGATTTCTTCGTACGTACCCCTGATTTCGTGCATATCGCGCTCGGGCGTAAGCGGCACGGTGCGGATTTCGAGCGTACCTTTTTCTTTGAGTTCCGCCACGGTGACGGACTTTTGCTGCTTCGCTTCGGAAAAGGAATACTTGAGCGGCGTGCCGCAATATCTTACGCGCGGCGAAATATTCTGCGCGCCGTGGATATGCCCGAGCGCAACGTAATCGAACGCGTCGAACACGGAAAGATCTACGTTGTCTGCGCCGCCCACCGAAATTTCTTCGGAATCGCAGCGCGCCGCGCCCGTGACGAATTGATGCGTGACAAGCAAGTTGCGTTCGGCGGCGTTCACCTGCATTTTCGAAATCGCTACGCGCACGGCGTCGGTGTAAGATTCGATTTGCTCTTCGGGGAAATAGCGGCGCACGTTCGCGGGCTTTACGAAGGGAAGCATATAAATATTCACTTTTCCGTACCCGTCGGCAAGAGAAAGCGGGCGCACGTCGCCGCCGTATGCCGGCGAAATGTGAATACCGCTCGCATCGATCAGGCGATTGCAAAAGGCAAGCCGCTCGGGCGAATCGTGATTGCCGCCGATGACGTACACGGGCAGCTTGCGCGCCGCAAGTTTCACGAGAAAATCGTCGAAAAGTTCCACCGCTTCCACGGGCGGCACGGATTTATCGTACACGTCGCCCGCAATCAGCACGGCGTTCGGCCGTTCGTCGTCGGCGATTTTTAAAATCTGCGCGAGAATCGCTTTCTGATCGGCAAGCATGGGAAATTCGTTTACGCGCTTGCCGAGATGCAAATCGGATAAATGCAAAAATTTCATTTTCGGTTTTCCTTTTCTCTCTTCCTTTTCGTTTTTTCGGGCGGGGTAGCCGAATGAAAACAAGCTTGTTTTCATTCGGCTAACGCACGATTATCAATTTTTCTTTGGCGCGCGTAACGGCGGTGTACAACCATCGCCGCCGCTCTTCGCCGAACACGTACGATTCGTCGAATACGACGGCATAATTAAATTCCGAGCCTTGCGCTTTGTGGCAGGTGATTGCGTAGGCAAATTCAAAACGGCACACAGGCTCGTCGCACACGATTTTCTTCTTCGCGAGCGCGCGGAAATCCGCTTCGTGGGCAAACGTGCCGTCTGAAAATTCCATCGCCCGGTCGCCGTAGAAATAGCGGTAATCGCCGCTTCTGAAAATGCCGGCGTCGAACGGTACGCGCACGCTGCCCGATACAAAATCGGGGAAAAAATCCATCGAAGCAAGCCCCTTCCCCTCGCGCCGCACGTTTTTTGCGTAACCGATCACGCCGTTTACCAAAAAAAATTTATTGCCGGGATCGAGCGGTTTTTCCCAGTCGTTCAGCGTGCAGACGAGCTTTTCGCCGTCTTCGGGAAGCGTAGCATCATGCTCTTTGTAAGCGCGGATTTCTTCGTTCAGGGCGTTTCTCGTGGCGTTTCTGCCGCAGATCACCTGATCGGCGGAAAGCAGAAATTTCGCGCGCTTTTCGCCGGTAAATTCCAAGCGCGGCACAATTAAAACTTTTCCGCCGTAATTTCCGTAAGGCAGATATTTCCCCTCGCGCGCGGCTTGCGCCACCGTTAAAATCGGATTATCCGCCGCCTGCCGCACGATTTCCGTGAGCGAATAATCCACGCGCGACATCACGATGTTTTCGCCGCGTACGGGCGGAAGCTGCGCTTTATCGCCGCAGAAAAGACACTTCACGCCGAACGCTAAAATGTCGTTTAAAAGCGTTTCGTCCACCATCGAAGCTTCGTCCACCACGATGAGCTTGATTTTTTCGTCGATTTTTTCGCGGCGCACGAAGCGCGGACGATCTGGGCGGATGATTTCGCCGTTTTCGTCCACGTCGAAATTGTCCTCGTCCAACATGTAGATGAGCGAATGTACCGTACCGGCGGGCGTGCCGTTTCTCACCAGCACCGCCGCCGCTTTGCCCGTGGGCGCAACGAACACCGCTTCTTCGCCCGGCTGCAATTTCAGGGCGCACCTCACCGCGTGCGCGATTAAAAACGTTTTCCCTGTGCCGGCATAGCCCGAAAGCACGAAAATCTGCCGCGATTCATTGAAAAACCATTGCGAAATCGCCTCTTCCGCTTCGCGCTGCCCGTCCGTCAGCCGCCACACGTGCGTTTCTTCTACCGTTTCTTCCGCCGTCAACTTCCGTTCGGCTTTTTTCGTTTTTTCTGGTGTTTTGCGGACGGCAACGCGCCGCACGATCGTACCGGACATTGCCTGTCCTCCCCGAAAATTTTCCGTATCGAATACATTATAACACATCCGTTTGGAAAAATCAAGAAAAACGAACGTTTGTTTTTTGATTCGCGAAAAGAAAATCCTTCTTGAAAAAGAAGGATTTTCTCAAAACAAATGCGTTGTTTTCAGCCGATACGCACTTACGCCATCGCCGAGATAATTTCGTGAATCCGGCGTGCGCAAGCCCGGCAATCTTCTGCATTCCACCCTTTCGTAGTCATTGCGGCAAGACCGATACGAATTCCGGAAGCTTCTTTCGGACTTCTTCTCTCGTTAGGGACGCAATTTTTATTTAAAGTAATGCCGTTGCGCTCCAAAGTTTTCTGAACGCTCCTGCCGGAAAGGTGAGGATGCGTTTTCGATAAATCGATTAAAAACAGATGATTATCCGTGCCGCCGGTGACGATATCGTAGCCGAGCCTGATAAATTCATCGCACATGGCTTTTGTATTTTGCACAACGCAATGGATATACTCTTTGTATTCTTTTGTGCAGGCTTCTTCCGCCGTGATTGCTTTTGCGGCAACGATATGCTGAAGTCCGCCGCCCTGCGTTCCCGGGAATACGGCGCTATCCACTTTTTTGGCAAGCTCCGGCTTGCAAAAAATCAAGCCGCCCCGTGCGCCGCGAAGCGTTTTATGCGTGGTGGTGGTGATGATGTCCGCAAGATCGAACGGGGAAGGATGATCGCCCGCAACGATCAGCCCCGCTATATGCGCCATGTCTACCATAAACAACGCGCCCACTTCATCGGCAACTTTTTTAAAATATGCGAAATCGATCATCCGACTGTATGCGGATGCCCCCGCAAGAATGAGTTTCGGCTTACATTCACGCGCCTTTGCCGCCAACGCGGGGTAATCGATCAGCCCTTTCTCGTCTACGCCGTAAAATTCAATATGATATTGTTTGCCGCTGAAACTGACGCTCGAGCCGTGCGTTAAATGTCCGCCGTTATCGAGGCTCATCGACAAAATGGTATCGCCCGGTTTTAAAACCGCCATATATGCCGCCATATTCGCCGAAGATCCGCTGTGCGGCTGAACGTTTACGTGATAATTTGTATGGAAAGCTTTCTGAAATAAATATCGGGCATACAACTCGATTTTATCCACCTTGGCGCAACCGCCGTAATATCTGCCCACGTTGCCCGTGTGTATATAATCCGGATGTTCGGCGATAAATTCGTCCACGGAGTCTTGTTCCGGATACCCCTCGGCGTATTTATTGGTTAAAACGCTGCCCGCCGCTTTAAGAATATTTTCGGAAACGAAGTTTTCGCTTGCGATCAGTTCTACCGTGTTCTTTTGACGCTGTTCTTCCTCTTCGATTGCTTCCATAATGCGATTCAGATAATTTTCCATTTCGACTCCTTGATTTATATATTTTTTTGCCGTACTTTTTTTGCCGTACTTGTTTGCCGTAATCCGATCCGGAAAAAATGTTTTAGTATATAAATATGTTTTATAATATTTAATTTATAAAAAAATGTCAAGCGTTTTTGACCGGTTTTAAAATTTTGTATAGCTTTCGGGTAAATCGACGGGTTATCGCATAACTACGGCGCAATCGCATTGCCAGAAAGCGAAATCGGCGATAAATTATGCCGCACGTTTTTTCGTGCGGCATCTTCTTAAATATCTTTCAGCATAGATACGGCGGCGGAGATCGTTTTTTCGTACGCCTGCATGCCGTACTTATCCACCTCGGCTTTGTTCTTCTCGCCGTGCGTCAAGCACCCCGCGCCGCCGATACAACCGCCTACGCACGCCATGCCTTCGATGAAGTTGGCGTCCAGCAGGTTTTTGCTCTTTTTTAAAAGCGCGATCTTGCATGCTTCGATTCCGTCGCAGGAGCAAGCCTTTAAGGTGAAATCGGTGAAACCCTGCTCTTTGATTCCTTCCGCCACGGCGTCGGCAAGTCCGCCGCAACGCGCGAAAATTCTGCCGAAATACGAAGCGTTATCCAGAACGCCTTCGGAAAGCGCGGTGATATCGATATCGCGGCTATCGAACAATGCCTGCAATTCTTCGAACGTCATTGCCGCGTCTACATATTCTTTTACTCCCTCTTTCTGCACTTCGGCTTTCTTCGCGGTGCAAGGACCGATAAACACCACTTTGCACGGCGATTCGTGTTCTTTGATATATTTCGCGATCGTTGCCATAGGCGAAAGATTGTGCGATACGAACGGCACAAGTTGCGGAAAGTTCTTTTCGATATACATCACGAACGCGGGGCAGCAGCTGCTCGTTAAAAATCCTTTTTCCACAAGCTCTTTCGATTCTGCCTGCGCCACCATATCCGCGCCGAGCGCCGCTTCGATCACCGTGTGGAAACCGAGTTCTTTCAGCCCCGTGATCACCTGACCGAGTTTCGCGTAGGTGAATTGGCTCGAAATCGACGGCGCAACCACGGCGTATACTTTGTATTTCGTGTTGCCCTCGCTCTTTTTGATCATATCGATCACGTCGAGAATATACGATTTATCGGTGATTGCGCCGAACGGGCATTGATACACGCACGCGCCGCAGGAAATGCATTTATCGTTGTTGATGCATGCCTGCTTTTCATCGCCCATCGAAATCGCCTTCACTTTGCAAGCCGTTTCGCACGGGCGTTTATAATCGTGAATCGCGCTGTACGGGCATACTTTCGCGCACGCGCCGCACTCTTTGCACTTCGTTTTATCGATATGCGCCACGTGATTTTCGTCGAAAGTGATCGCGCCGAAACGGCATGCGTCTTCGCAACGGTGCGCTAAGCAACCGCGGCATGCGTTCGTAACTTCGTAGCCGCCCATCGGACATTCGTCGCACGCGATATCGATCACTTCGATCACGTTCGGCTTATCGTTGTCGAGCCCCATGGCGATGCGCACGCGCTCGGCTAAAATCGCGCGTTCTTTATACACGCAACAGCGCATGGTGGGAATTTTGCCCGGCACGATGGTTTTCGGAATATCGATCGCCGTCTGCGCAAGTCTGCCCGCCCACGCTTCGCGCGCCACTTCGCGCAATACTTTGTATTTCAGGTGCTGTACTTTTGTATCGAATTTTCTCATAACGATTACTTCCTTTTCGTTCGTAGTCTTTTATTTGTAACGCCTTTTCTTTAAAAATAACTCACCTTGATCCGCTTGCCCATTTTTTTAAGACACTCCGAAAGCTCGGATACAAGATTCATTTTGATATTGAAATTGATCGGCAGATCGGGGTTCTGATGCGCCGGATTCACCGCCCTGCCCACGTAGAAATTGATGTCCGTCGCTTCTTCGAATAATAGCCGCGAAATCAGCGACGCGCCGTCACGCGAGAAACTCCACTTTTCGTAAAGCTCGTTGTCTTTCAATGCGTCTTTCGCGTATTCCACCACTTTATTCACGGTGATCACGCCCTCGGTGACGAGATCTACCCCTTCGATCGAAGCGATCGGCGGTACGTCGCTCTTTTCGAAACTCAGGCTCGCCACCACGGGTTTGCCGAGATACTTCGCCGCGATCGAAGCCGTTGTGCCGCCGCACACGATATGCTTGCCTTCTTTCGAGAAGAAAAGCGACATCATTCTGTCCGCGTCGTCCGGATTCCGGGGCGGGCCGAATAAGAGGTTCACCGGCTCGCGCTTTCTCACGCGGATCACGCACGCCGTGGCGTCGTCGCCGGGTTGGCCGCCGTAAAGGCGATTGCACTCGTCTATAAGAATTGTGGAAAGCGTTTTCGCCGTGTAGCCTACGCTAACGAGCGGCGACATAAAATCGGCGATGTCCTCGCGCTTCCAGCCGAAATTGTATTCCGTGCCTAAGCCCGCATGCGGGCAGCCGTCGCTCATGGCGATAAACACGTCGCCGTCGCGCAAAGTCACCGAAGATTGATAGATCGTTTTGCCGCCGATATTCGTTTCGCGGCGGGCGTAGGCGCAAAGCGCGCCGTCGCGGATCATGATCACCTGCGGGTTATCGAATTCGATGATCTGCGCCGTTTCGTCGTTTACGATATGCACGATGGTGAACGTAGAATACGCCACGCCGCGCACCGAGCAGACGGGCAGCGTTGCCGCGATGGTGGATACGCAATCTTCCACGGAAAGCCCTTCCGCCATCATCGTGGAAATGATCTTGGCGGTGAGCGTGGATAAAATGCTTGCTTTCACGCCGCTGCCAAGTCCGTCGGCAAGCACCACCACCGAGGAATTTTCGCCCTCTTCCACCACGTCTACATGATCGCCGCATAGCTGCTCGCCGAAGTGATTTACGCTTTTATAGCCGATGTCTACGCATAAATCATTCATCGCTGATCGACTCCTTCAATTTGGTGAGCGCGATTTTCGTTTCCGCCGCCGTTTCGCCGAGCAGCGAAGCGATTTCCTGCACGATGCGCATCTGCTTATCCACCACTTTATCGGCTACTTCCACCGTCTGGCGCGAAATGCTTTCTTTCTTCTGCCGCTCGGTTTCTTCGTCGGTAATGTCACGCATGATGCACACGAGCAGGTGATAGGTGGGATCGTATACCACCGTCTGTTCCACAAACTTATTATAATCGGCAAGGTACGTTCTTTCGTTGCGCACGCTGCGCTTCGATTTAAGCACCCGATCGAAAATATTCGTATCGAGAATACGCACCACGCCCTCGCCTAAAACGTCGGAAGCGGAACGGATATTCATAATCCGCCGCGCCGCCGCGTTGATCTGCTGCACTTCGAGATTTTCGTTCAGCACGATCAGTCCGTTCGGCGTGTTATTCACCATGCAGTCGGAAAAGCTTTCCGCTTTTTCTTTGAGATACGGCAGACACATGGAAATTTCCGCCTTGCCGTGGAAAATCGCAATCGCCTTTTCGCGGCAGGTATCGTAACCGCACGAGCCGCAGTTCAATTCGTCTTCGGGGCGCGTTTTGCCCATACGCTTTAAAATTTCTTTGATCTCGTATTCCGCCGGCGGCACAAGCTTTCTTTCGATTGCCGTAAAGCCTTTTACAAGCTCGGCTTCGGCGGGCTGATCCACCCTGAAATCTTTTTCACCCGCGTATTTTGCCACGGCAAGATAATCTTTCACGGGCGCACGGTGGTACTTTTCCATCACCGGACCGCCCACGCAGCTGCCGATACATGCGGACATCTCGATAAAGCATTTATGCACTTTGCCGTTTTCGATATCGCGAAGAGCCGCCATGCAGTTTTCCACGCCGTCCAGAGAAAGATAGGTGTACTCGGGATCTTTTTTCATCGTTTTTAAAATGCCGCCCGTGGTGGGGAAAAAGCGCGCGCGGCTCTCCGCCGTTTCGTCCGGCTCGGCAACGATTCCGATATTTTCTTCTTGCAGCCACTTCGCGAGATCTTCGTAGGTAAGCACCGCGTCCACAATGCCCTCGTAGTACGCCGCCTCGTCTTTTTTGGCTACGCAAGGCCCGATAAACACCACTTTTGCGCCCGGGTTTCTGCGTTTGATGTCTTTCGCGTGCGCCTGCATGGGCGAAAGCACGTTCGCAAGGCAGGGCAATTCTTTCGGAAAATACTTCTGTATTAAAAGATTGATCGAGTGGCAGCAGGAAGAAATCACCACGTCGCGCGTTTTTTCCGCGAGAATGTTTTCGTATTCCGTTTTCACGATGGTTGCGCCGATCGCCGTTTCCTCCGCCTCGTAAAAGCCGAGTTTTTTGAGCGCGGTACGCAAGCCGCCGATCCCCGCGCCTTCGTAGTTTGCGATAAACGACGGCGCAAGCGAAGCGATCACTTTTTCGCCCGAAGACAAAAGCACTTTCACTTTTTCGGTTTCGCTGGAAATTTCTTTGGCGTTCTGCGGGCAGACCACGAAGCACTGACCGCACAGAATACACTCGTTGCCGATGATGTGCGCCTGATTGCCCGAAAAACGAATGGATTTCACGGGGCAATGGCGGATGCATTTATAACAGTTTTTGCAGTTGGACTTTTTCAGCGTAAGAAAATCCATCGTTTAAATTCCTCCGTCTTTTTGCAGCGCGGGCTTCAATTTTTCTTCTGAAAACGCGTTGAAATTCTCTTCGGTAACGCCCGTGAAAATTTCGCCGTTCACGCTCACCGTAACGCCCTGCCGATTGCATCTGCCCGTGCAGAAACTGCCCGATAAAAGCAATTTGCTTTCGAGCTTATTTTCCGCCACGTACTTTTGCAATAATTCCACCACGCGTTCCGAGCCCTTTAAATGGCACGAGCTGCCCACGCAGATCTGTACTTTCACCATGCCGCTACCTCGCTTATTTCACAGCGTTTTCAGCACCTGCGTTTCGAAAAATTCACGCGCCGTTTCGGGCGATACGGAATAAAACTCGTCGTTTAAAGATACGCACACGCCCTCGCGGCATCTGCCCATGCAAAACGTTCCGTTCAATTCCACTTTTTCTTTCGCGCCGTGTTCCGCAATCAGGCTCTGAAACGTTTCCACTACCTGCCGCGATCCTTTCAAGTGGCACGAACTGCCGATGCAAACCGTTAATTTTGTCATACTTTTTCCTCCGTTCCGGGCGCGTTTTTTATTTTTCGCGAACGAGCTTTCCGCGCCCTCCCGTCCGCTTTTTACTCCGCGCTTTCCCCGCAGAAAACGCGAAATTTTTCGTTTTTCAAATGCTTTTTACCACGGGCAGCAGCCGCTCCCGCTCTTCTTCGTTCGCTCTAAGAATCAGCAGCGCGGCCGCAAGCGGCAACCGCTTTTTTATCTCTGCTTTTACGCTTTCTTCGCCGCTCTTATTTGCGTAGGCTTCGAGATACGTTTCCGCCGCGCCGTGCGCGTTTTTTACTTCGAAATACAGATAAGTAACCGCCGCGTCGATCAGCGGATCACCCGCCGCCGCATGCGAAAAATCAAGCAGTACCGCTTCGCCGTCTTCCGCCGAAATCACGTTGGAAGGGTTGAAATCGCCGTGACAGAAATTTTTCTTTTCGGGCAACGCTTTCAAAAGCGCGAAAAGCGCACAATCGTTTGCGCCGTACTCTTTCGCCTTTACGATGCCCCGCGCGATTTTTTCGGAAAGCCCGGGCAGGCCGCCGCCCGGTTTTTCGTGAATTTCAAGCTGCAACCGTGCGAGAAGCGCAAGATATTCCCGCTCTTTCCCCGGATTATTTTTCATTTCTTCCGAAAGCGATCGCCCCGCGATATATTCCGTTACGATCACTCTCTTTTTTCCCGCCGTTTCCACGGCGCGCACTTCGGGAACGCGTATTCCCGCTTCCGCCGCCCGCGCAAGGCAAAGCGCTTCGCTTAAAACGTCCGCCGCAGAATAGTCAGCGCCGAATACTTTCACGCAGGAATCGCCGTCTTTATACACCGTTTTCTGCGTGCGGACGGCAATCACTCTGTCCGGATTCATTGTAAGCCCTCCTTTGTGCGGATTTTCTGCGAATTTTTCATACGCCGTTTTATTATCATACGCCTTTTTATTATATCACAAATTTTTTTAAAAAGCAAATACCCGTTTTGCATATAGTTATATCAATCTTGATATACCGGCATTTCAACGGAAAAGTTTCCGTTTTTCTTCGCAAAGACAGGTGACGAACGCTTTATCCTGCGCGGTGAGAGCGTAATTTTTGGGGTACGCAAGCACGTCGCGGTAGATTTTTTTCGAGCCTTTCACGGCGCGTTGTTTGAGCGCAAGCGCGAAAGCGTTTCTTCCGTGAGCGGCGACGACCACATATACGTATCTTCGTTTTCCGCGAGAAGTCTTAAAGCCGCGGCGCGCTCGAATACGAAAATGCGCCGCTCCGCGCCCTCGGGCAACTCTTCTTTTTTGATCTCGCTCGGCGAAACGGAAGGCACGTACGGATCGCCGTAAGCTGTTTCGGCGTAATTTTCGAGATCGGAAAGTTTCACTTCATCGAGCAATGCGAGCGGCGAAGACGAAGAAAACGTGACGAGCGCGCGGAATTCCGCGATCAGCTCGCAGGTGAGATTTTTGCTTTCGAGCATTTCTTTCGCTTCTTTATCGTACCCTGCCGCATAGTGTAAAATACCGAGCTTATACTCCTTTTCGAGAACGTTCGAAAGGGTGCGCCAGCCGTTGGTTTCTTTATAATACGCCTCGCAGCGTTTCGCGCGGGTGAGCGTACGCGAAAAACGCGAAAACGCCGCCGCGATATAATCTTCGCGCGGTGCGGAAAGCGAAAACGCCGCCTTTTCGCCGCCCCGTTCTTTAAATTCCGTTTCGAGCTGCTCGATATCGCGGATAATGCGCCTGCCCTTGTTTAAAAGCCGCTCGCCGTCCGGCGTAAGCACGATTCCCTTGGGTTTTCGATCGAAAATCGTGATGTCAAGCTCTTTTTCAAGCTCTTTGATCGCGCGCGATAAATTCGGCTGCGCCACGGCAAGCTCTTCCGCCGCCTTGGAAAGCGAGCCGGCTTTCGCCACAGCCGCCGCATATTTTAAATACACGATATTCATTCTTTCGTTCCTTTTACCGGTAGTTTTCTCGCAATGCTCGGCAGATTGCCGAAACTTTGTGATTTCAACTATTATTTTACAGCATTTTGCGCGGTTTGTCAAGGGGCGCGACGCGCGCTTTTGCCGTTTCGGCAGAAAAAGATATAAAAAAAAGCGGACAAAAAGGAAAAATTTTCCCCCATGCCCGTTTATACGCATTTTTATGCGCACATTATGTGCAAATATGCGCCTTTGCACATACGCGCCTTTGCACATACGCGCCGATAAAATTTACGAATTTTTAATCGCCGCCGATTCCGCCGCCGCGGCAAGCGATTCCGCCGCGTTGAAACACTTTTCGAATTTTTCGTAGATATCCCGCCACTCGATCACTTCGCGCGTGGATCTGCTCTCTTCCGAAAGCGTGCGCACGGCGGTTTCGTACAGTTTGTCGCCGCAGGCTTCGATTTCGTTCACTTCCGAAATCAGCGTTAAAAGCCGCGCCGGCTTGCCGATATTTTTCAATTCTTTCAGCATTTCCGTCGTTTTTTCACACGCTTCCACCATCAGCTTCGAAAACTGCCGCGTATCCGCGCGCAACGTTTTCACGTTCGCCATATACAAAAACGCCGCCACGCCGTCGGTATCGTCGGCAAGATCATCGGCTTTGCACGCTAAATCGTATAAATCTTCCCGTTCGATCGGCGGCAGAAATTCGCGCGCCAGAGCCGTGGCGAACGCGTGCTTTTCCATATCGCAGCGGCGTTCGATCGCGTGGGATTCCCGCCGCAACGTTTCGAGTTTTTCGTAAGCGAAATTTTCGGAAAAATCGCGGAACATACGCGCTTCCTGCGCCGCGTACTCCGCCATTTGCGTAAGCGAAGCGAAATAATCGAATTTCTTCTTTCCTTTCATAAAATGTGTTTCCCCTTATTTTTTGTCTTTCTTTATTGTATGCCTTCGGGTTAAAAAACGCGCACGAACAGTTTCGTTACAAGGTAGCCGATCGCGCCGCAGCCGGGAAAGGTAAGCACCCACGTTAAAAGCATTTCTTTCGCCACCGAAAAATTCACCGAACGCTTCCTTTTTGCCGCGCCCGCGCCCATAATCGCCGTGGTTTTCGCGTGCGTGGTGGATACCGGCA
>ENA-UOOA01004850-UOOA01004850.1-human-gut-metagenome-genome-assembly--contig:-P61old-NODE-4850-length-14759-cov-4.249932_pt1 | contig 14759 bp, 13 predicted proteins | sample MGYA00242467_ERZ724014 | MGnify/ENA metagenome assembly ERZ724014
TACATTTGACAGCAGGATCCGTTACAGTGAGACAGATGAGACCGGTGCGTTAAGTTTGCTGGGAGTTATCAATTATATGCAGGACTGCAGCACGTTTCAGTCAGAGGATATTGGCCTGGGAGTAGAATATCTGGAAAAAAAGAAGAGGGCGTGGCTGTTGTCTTCCTGGAGGATCGTTATTGACAGATATCCGGTCCTGGGAGAAAGGATAAAAATAGGAACCTGGGCTACTTCTTCTAAAGGAATTTACGGTTACCGTGATTTTGTACTTATGGACCAGGAAGGAAATTACCTGGTAAAGGCAGAGTCCGTCTGGTTTTTCTGTGACACGGAAAAGATGATCCCGGTGCGTGTAATGCCGGAAGATGTAGAAGCCTACGGAGAAGGGGAAGCGCTGGATCTGGGAAAGGCACCAAGAAAGATCGCTGTTCCGGAAAATTATGAAGAGGAAACACCGGTTACTATTGCAGTCCATCATTTAGATACCAACCACCATGTAAATAATGCCCAGTACGTAGATATTGCAAGGGAAGCAGTAACCTGTACGAAAAAGGTAAAAGAGATCCGGGTGGATTATAAAAAGGCAGCTGTTTTAGGGGAAGTCCTTATACCAAGAGTGACGAAAACAGGGGAAGATGAGAGGACCATTGTGTTGGCCGGAGAAGATAAAGAGATCCGTGCGGTGGTCTGGCTTAAGTACGAAGAAGCATAAAAGGAGTATAAATATATGATAGAATTAGGAAAGACACAGGAATTAGAGATCGTGCGCACCAAAGAATTTGGCGTGTACTTAAGTGAGAAAGCAGGAGATGAAGCAGCAGTCCTTCTTCCTAAAAAGCAGGTTCCTGCAGGAGCAAAGATCGGAGATAAGGTGACTGTATTTATTTACAAGGACTCTTCCGACCGTCTGATCGCAACCACAGGTACTCCAAAGCTGGAATTAGGCCAGTGTGCAGTCCTGGAAGTAAAGGATGTGGCAAAGATCGGTGCATTCCTTGACATGGGTCTGGAAAAAGACCTGCTCCTTCCATTTAAAGAGCAGACCCATCCGGTACGCAAGGGAGAAAAATGTCTGGTATGTCTCTATGCAGACAAGAGCCACAGACTGGCTGCAACCATGAAGGTCTACTCTCATATGAGTAATCAGTCTCCGTACAAGGCAGAAGACTGGGTAGAAGGTACTATTTATGAGATTAATGAAAATATTGGTGCTTTCGTTGCAGTTGATAATAAATATTATGGTTTGATCCCTAAAAAAGAGATGTATGGAAAGTACCGCGAAGGAGATACTGTTAAGGCAAGAGTCATGAGAGTCCGCGAAGACGGAAAGTTAGACCTTTGTGTAAGAGAACGTTCCTATGTACAGATGGGTTCTGACGCAGAACTGGTATTAAAGGTGATCGATGAATTTGACGGAGTTCTTCCTTTTAATGATAAGGCAAGACCGGAGACCATTTTAAGAGAATTCCATATGAGCAAGAACGCATTTAAGAGAGCCGTTGGACATCTCTTAAAAGAAGGCAAGATACGGATTACGGAAAAGACCATAGAAAGGGTATAAGAAGTACTCTTAAAATATTGCAGGAGAATATCCGCAGATATAAATATGGGTAGCTGAAAGACAGTTGTGTTTAGCAGCTGTCTTTTGTTTTTAGATAAGGAGGAAACATAAAAATGCAGAAAATATGGAAAGATTACGGTGCCATCACCATAGGGACCATCCTCATTGGTCTGGCCACCAAAAATATTTTTGATCCCGCCAGCATGGTAACAGGAGGCGTTTCCGGTATTGCCATTATTGGTAAGGAACTTTGGAACCTGCCTTTATGGGTCACCAATACGGTTTTAAATATCCCGCTGTTTTTGGCAGGTTTTAAGATCATGGGATGGAAATTTATTAAACGTACATTGTATGCAACAGTGTTACTGTCCGTTGCCTTTTATATCCTGCCGGAAGGTATGTATATAGAAGATGATCTGCTGCTGTCGGCTCTTTTTGGCGGTATCATCACAGGCGTTGGTACAGGTCTTGTACTGGCCGGAGGCTGCACTACAGGGGGAACAGATATGCTGGCCGCTCTGATCCGGGCAAAATTCCCCCATTATTCCGTTGCGCAGATCATGCAGGTATTAGACGGGCTGGTAGTAGTAGCCGGTGCAACCGTATTTGGGATCCGCGCTGCCCTTTATGCACTGATCGCTATTTTCTGTATGGGAAAAGTTGCAGATGGTCTTATTGAAGGAATGAAATTTTCCAAGCAGGTTTATATTATTTCAGATAAATATAAAGAAATTTCAGATGCCATCATGACCCGTATGGGAAGAGGCGTTACAGGTCTTGCGGCAAAAGGAATGTATTCAGATGAGACGAAAAATATGCTTTTTTGTGTAGTTTCCAGAAAAGAGATCGTGGAGATCAAAGAAATTGTATCAGAATACGATCCGAAAGCATTTTTTATCGTCAGTGACGCCCGTGAAGTTTTTGGTGAGGGATTTATTGAAGATAAAAACCAATTAACATAATAACCAAAGTTTTTGAGGCAAACGAAGGAAAACTTTGACAGATACAGCACTTTTTTAATTGAATATACATTTTAGCTAAATTCCAAATTTAGATTTTGTGGATTTACAGTATGGAATAAAAATACGCTTTCCTGTATGATAGAGACAGTTGCAAAAGACCTATATGAACTTCCTAAAAAGCCTGTAAAAGGGCAGGAAGTACATCTATAAATCAGGAGGAAAATAGAATGGCAAGTTTATCACTGAAGAATGTAACCAAGAAATATCCTAACGGATTTGTGGCTGTTAAGGACTTCAATCTGGAGATTGCTGACAAGGAATTCATCATCTTCGTAGGCCCTTCAGGATGCGGAAAGTCAACCACTCTTCGTATGATCGCAGGTCTGGAAGATATTTCATCCGGTGAACTGTATATCGATGGAAAACTGGTAAATGACGTAGAGCCAAAAGACAGAGATATTGCAATGGTATTCCAGAACTACGCTCTGTATCCACATATGTCCGTATATGACAACATGGCATTCGGCCTGAAGTTAAGAAAGACACCAAAGGATGAGATCGATAAGAAAGTACATGACGCAGCTAAGATCCTGGATCTGGAGCATCTGTTAGACCGTAAGCCAAAGGCTTTATCCGGTGGTCAGAGACAGCGAGTTGCTATGGGACGTGCCATTGTCCGCAGCCCTAAAGTATTCCTGATGGATGAGCCTCTGTCAAACCTGGATGCAAAGTTAAGAGGCCAGATGCGTGTTGAGATCTCCAAATTACATCAGAGACTGGAAACAACCATCATCTACGTTACACATGACCAGACCGAGGCTATGACACTGGGTACCAGGATCGTTGTTATGAAGGATGGTGTTGTACAGCAGGTAGACAGCCCACAGAACTTATATGACAAGCCATGCAACAAGTTCGTTGCAGGATTTATCGGCGCACCTCAGATGAACATGATCGATGCCCAGGTAGCTAAGAACGGTTCTGATGTAACTTTAGCATTCGGCGGACATACATTAACTCTGCCAGAAGCAAAGGGCAAAGCACTGGAAGCAGCTGGTTATGTAGGCAAGGTAGTTACCCTTGGTATCCGTCCAGAAGATCTGCATGACGAAGAAGCATTCCTGGCAGCTAATCCAAAGAGTACCTTCCAGGTAGAGATCCGTGTATACGAAATGTTAGGTTCTGAAGTTCTTCTGTACTTTGATATTGACGAAGCTAACTTCACTGCAAAGGTTAACCCACGTACCACTGCAAGACCTGGCGATACCGTAAAACTGGCTATGGATCTGGATAAGGTTCACATCTTTGATAAAGAAACAGAATGCGTTATCATTAACTAATTATTAGCTAATATTCAGAGGAAATAGTGAAAATCCTCTGTAGAAAACGACAGTAAAAAAAGGCAGGAGGGTTTACAACTCTCTTGCTTTTTTTGTTATTTTGCATTAAAATATGAAAATAGGGAAAACAGTAACTCCACCATGATTTATCATGGCAATGTTCATAAATTTTCAATAAGGCGAAAATGAGAGAGTTGAATGATCTCAAATCAGATACTTCAGACTACATTAGATGGATTAAAAGCAATCACAAGAATTGACTTAGGTATATGTGACACCGAGGGAAAGGTACTTGCTTCTACTTTTACAGATGCGGAAGAATCTGAAAGCTCCGTTCTGGCTTTTGTAGACTCACCGGCAGACAGTCAGGTGATCCAGGGCTATCAGTTTTTCAAGGTGTTTGACGAGCATCAGTTAGAGTACATCTTACTGGCAAGAGGAGCAAGTGATGATGTATATATGGTAGGAAAGTTAGCCGCTTTCCAGATCCAGAACCTGTTAGTTGCATATAAGGAGCGTTTTGATAAGGACAACTTTATCAAGAACCTGCTTCTTGACAACCTGCTGTTAGTAGACATTTACAACCGTGCAAAGAAGCTGCACATTGATACAGATGTAAAGCGTGTTGTATATATTATCGAGACACACAATGAAAAAGATGTAAATGCATTAGAGACTGTACGCAGCCTGTTTGCCTCTAAGACAAAAGACTTTATCACAGCTGTAGATGAGAAGAACATCATCCTTGTAAAAGAAGTACGCCAGGGCGAGTCATATGCAGAATTAGATAAGACTGCAAACATGATCTTAGACATGTTAAATACAGAAGCTATGACCAAGGTACGTGTAGCTTACGGTACTGTGATCAATGATATCAAGGAAGTTTCCCGTTCTTACAAAGAGGCGAAGATGGCTCTGGATGTAGGCAAGATCTTCTACGCAAGCAAGAATGTGATCGCATACAGCAACTTAGGTATCGGACGTCTGATCTATCAGCTGCCGATCCCTCTGTGCAAGATGTTCATCCGCGAAGTATTTGATGGCAAGTCACCGGACGAGTTCGACGAGGAGACCTTAACTACCATCAATAAGTTCTTTGAGAACAGCTTAAATGTATCCGAAACTTCCAGACAGCTGTATATCCACAGAAATACCCTGGTTTACCGTCTGGACAAGCTGCAGAAGAGTACCGGTCTTGACCTTCGTGTCTTTGAGGATGCTATCACCTTCAAGATCGCTCTTATGGTTGCCAAGTACATGAAGTACATGGAAAGCCTGGACTACTAATTTCCGGTGGTTCTGGCACGTAAGAGGTAAGTTAGAAAATGATAGAAATAAGTCATGTAAGTAAATCTTACGGAAGCGGCAGCAAGGCCATCCGTGACCTGTCTTTAACCATTGATGACGGGGAATTTGTGTTTATCACAGGCCGCAGCGGTTCCGGAAAGAGTACATTGATCAAGCTCCTGATGAAGGAGCTTGATCCTACTAAGGGGCGTATTGTAGTCAATGATATGGATCTTGGGAAGATGCCCCGCAGATATGTTCCCAAATACAGAAGAAAGTTAGGGGTAGTTTTTCAGGATTTCCGCCTTTTAAAGGACCGGACGGTATTTGAAAATGTGGCTTTTGCCCAGAGAGTGATCGGTGTTCCATCCAGGACCATCCGCGAGACGGTTCCCCAGATGCTGCGCCTGGTAGGTCTTTCTTCTAAATATAAGGCATACCCGGGTCAGTTGTCTGGCGGCGAACAGCAGAGAGTGGCTATTGCAAGGGCATTGATCAACAAGCCGGAAGTTTTACTGGCGGATGAGCCAACAGGAAACCTGGACAGCTTCAATACCCATGAGATCATGAACCTTTTGGATGAGATCAACCAGAGGGGAACAACGGTGATCGTAGTAACCCACAGTCAGGAGATGGTTGCGGAGATGAACAAACGGGTCATCACCATGGACCGCGGGGAAGTCATCCGGGATGAGGGCGGAACCAGGAGATAGAAACGGCCTGGAACCGCCGGAAAGGCATAAGAAGTAAATGAGTACATTTTTATATTGCCTGAAACAGGGCGTTATTAATATATGCAGGAATATATGGTTTTCCCTGGCGTCTGTGGCAACCATTTCTGCATGTATTTTTTTATTTTGTCTGTTTTTTGCCATGGTGGCCAATGTACAGCACGGAGCCAGGGCTGCGGAAGAGACAGTAGGGATCTCTGTGTTTTTTGATGAAGGAATGGATGAAGAACAGATCAGGTCCATTGGATCACAGATACAAAGCTGGAGCGAAGTGCGGGAAGCAAGGTATATATCCGCAGAGGAAGCATGGGAGTCCTTTAAAAGTGAATATTTTGAGGGAATGGAAGAGCTGGCAGAAGGTTTTGAGGCAGATAATCCTCTGGCAAATTCCTCCTCTTATGAGATCTATTTAAAAGATATTTCGGATCAGGATATGATCGTAAAGCGGTTAGAAGGTATGGAAGGCGTGCGAAAAGTCCGCTATTCCAGCGCTTTGGTGGCAGGCTTTACAAGCGCAGGAAAGATGATCGGCGCTTTATCTGCTGTGATCATTGGTGTGCTGTTAGCAGTTGCTATTTTCCTGATCAGCAATACCATATCTGTGGCAGCTGCCTTCAGACGGAGGGAAAATGAGATCATGCGCTATATAGGCGCTACGAATTTTATGATCCGGGCACCTTTTATTGTAGAAGGCCTGCTTTTAGGGCTCTTTGGAGCAGTGATCCCTCTGGCTGGAATGACCATTCTTTATAAAAGAGGACTGGTGTATCTGAATACCAATTACCAGATGATCACAGGACTTTTTGAACTGCTGCCTTTAAAACAGATCTTTCCTGTAATGGCAGGTGCAGCTATGGCTTTGGGCGTTGGGATCGGAGCTATTGTAAGCTTTCTGACCATACAGAGACATCTGCGTGTGTAGAGAGGAAGGAACAGATGAAGAACCGAAAAAACAAATTTCTGGCTCTTGGACTGGGGGTCGTTCTTGGCCTTAGCTGTGTATTTTCTTCTTATGCTACCAGTGCGGATCTGAAGGATGCAAAGAAGAAAGTTTCATCTCTTCAGGAGGAAAAAAAGAAGGTCCAGGATACCTTAAAACAGTTAGAAGGGCTGAAATCAGATGCAGCTGCTTATGTAAAGGAACTGGATAAGAAGTTGACTTCCTTAGACTCCGAACTGAGCCAGTTAGAGAAAGATATTTCCGCAAAGGAAGATCAGATCGAGAATACAAAAGCGGAGTTAGAAGAGGCAAAAGCAGTGGAAAAGGAGCAGTATGCTTCTATGAAACTGCGTATCCAGTATATGTATGAAAATGGAAATGTCAGCTTTGCGGACAGCATTATGACCTCTAAAAACGCTTCCCAGCTGTTAAACCGTGCAGAGTATGCCAGCCAGATTGCTACTTATGACAGGAAAATGTTAAAGGAATATCAGGCTACCAGGGAAAAGATAAATCAGAAAGAGCAGGATCTGGAAACAGAACATTCCAATCTGTTAGCACTTCAGGAGTCTACGGAAGCAAAACAGGCTTCTGTAAAGGAGCTGATGAGTTCCAAGCAGAAGGAACTGACCTCTTACAACAGCCAGATCGGTGCGGCTCAGAGTAGTATTGACCAGTATAATGCGGATATCAAAGCCCAGGAAAACCAGATGAAGGCCATTGAGGCAGAGATGAAGCGAAAGGAAGAAGAGGCCAGAAAGAAAGCGGAGGCCCAGAAAAAGACGTATAACGTAACTAATCTTGGGAATATTAGCTTTAAATGGCCATGTCCTTCCAGCGGACGTATCACCTCCGGTTTTGGCGGAAGAAAGTCGCCTACCAAGGGCGCGTCCAGCAATCACCAGGGTATTGATATTTCGGCCAGTACAGGAGCTTCCATTGTGGCAGCTGCCGATGGTACGGTAGTGATCGCTACATACAGTTATTCAGCGGGAAATTATATTATGATCGACCACGGCGGCGGCGTCAGCACCGTTTACATGCACTGCTCCCAGCTTCTTGCAAGCCAGGGACAGAAGGTGAAAAAGGGACAGACCATTGCAAGAGTGGGCTCTACAGGATATTCTACCGGTTCTCATTTACATTTTGGAGTCCGTTCCGGCGGAAGTTATGTAAATCCAAGTAAATATGTAAGCCCATAGGAAAGGGACAGTCCTTTGAAGGGCATTTTGCAGGAAAAAACAGCATAGGCTGTGAATAAGAAAAAGGCACAGGCAGATAGGAGAGCGGAGCAGTGGAAGAACAGGACAGAGAAGAGATCTCAGACAGCATAGATAAAAAGAAAGGGCGAAAAGGCGGCCGCTTCTGGGCGGGGGTCCTTGTAGGTGCCCTGATCATGGCATTGGCCGTTCTTTTGGTAGTAGGTGTATCTGCCGGTATTTATATTACAGGCAGAAAAGTGATCCGTACAGAGCAGTCTTCCGGTACAGGAAATGGTGCTCCGGGTATCACGGACGGCGAAAAGGCAAGCAAACCTGATCTGAAAAAGGTATCCTCAAAAATGCAGATGATACAGAGCATTATCGACCAGGTATTTTTATACGATGAGGATGCCACAGAGGTGGAAGAGTATATTTACAGAGGAATGATGGCAGGTTTAAATGACCCATATTCCGTGTATTATACAGCAGAGGACTATAAAGCGATCCAGGAAAGCACAGACGGAAGCTATTCCGGGATCGGAGCTATGATCAGCCAGAATAAAACGACGGGGCTGTGTACGGTTGTAAAGGTATTTGAAGGTTCACCGGCTCTGGAGGCTGGTATGAAACCCGGGGATATCATATACAAAGTAGGGGATACTCTGGTAGCCGGGGAAAGCCTGGATGTACTGGTAAGTAATTATATCAAGGGTAAGGAAGGCACAGATGTACAGATCACCGTATACAGGGCAGAGTCTGATACCTATGAGGATATGACCATTACCAGACGTAAGATCGAAGTTCCTACTGTAGAATCAAAGATGCTTGCGGACAATACAGGTTATGTGGCAGTAAGTGAATTTGACGCTGTTACAGTGGAGCAGTTTGAAAAAGCCATTGATGAACTGGAAAACCAGGGAATGAAGCAAATGATCATTGATCTTCGCAGCAATCCAGGTGGTATGTTAGACAGCGCTGTTGCCATGGTAGATTACATTTTACCAGATGACAGGAAAGACTTTGAAAAGGGCGAAGGAAAGACCCTGATCGTGTATACAGCAGATAAAAATGGAAAGGGAGACACCTACACAGCTGCTGACGGACACGAAGTAGATGTTCCTATTGCGATCCTGGTCAATGAGAACTCTGCCAGCGCTTCTGAGGTATTTACAGGGGCTTTAAAGGATTACAAGAAAGCTGTAGTTGTGGGAACCACCAGCTATGGCAAGGGCATTGTGCAGAACCTGATCCCCTTAGGTGACGGATCCGCCATTAAGATCACCACGGCTCATTACTATACACCAAGCGGTTTTGACCTTCATGGAAAGGGAATTACCCCGGATGTGGAAGTAGAGTTAGATGAAAACTTAAAGAGTCAGTCCGTAGTTACACCTGAGGAAGATAACCAGGTGCAGGCGGCAATGGAAGCACTGAAAGAAAATTAAAGAGTATGTGAAAAAGCTGAGGCAGCATAGCAGTCAGATGTTATGCAGACCTTGGCTTTTTTGTAGATAAAACGTATGGAAATCGTATATAAATAGTAAGTAAACAGGCATAAATCAGGTAGCTTTTCTGTCGTGTATTTGCTATAATCAGGTGTGTAGATAGTGTACTATATGCACAAGTATTGACGTTGGGGGGGGGGGATAAAGGCATGAAAAAGAAAACAACTTATTATAAGCATTACACGATGGTTACGGGATTATTTATTTTGTCAATGATCCTGGGGATCATGATATTTTTTGGCTACGTACAGTCTTCTGTAAGGAAAAATTCCAGGCAGACCATGATGAACAATGTTTCACGCCAGAGTCAGCATTTACGGACGATCTTAAGCATTCATTACCAGTATCTGAATGAGATCGCGGAAGAGATGGCAAAGGAAGAAGAACTGTTTTCTCAGATCAATCTGGATACTCTGGTTACGATCCACAATAAAACAGATCTGGACCGGGTGGCACTGATCGAAACAGATGGTACGGCTCATTATGATACCGGGGATGTGAAAAATGTATCCCACCGCAGATATTTTAATGAGGCTGTAAACGGGCAGCAGACCTTAAGTGACCCAATAGAGAGCAGTGTTGATAAAGAAGTAAGAGTGGTCCTGGGAGTCCCGGTATTAAAGGATGGGGAGATTGCCGGTATTTTAGGCGGTTCTTATAATGTTACGGCTTTAAGTCACATGATGTTTGATGACCTGTTTGGGGGAAATGGCTACAGCCTGATCACAGATAAAGATGGAAACGTGATCACTTATGACAGAGTGTATTCAGAGCAGGAACAGGAGGTATTTTCCGGCAATATATTTGATTATTTTGATAATTGTCAGATCAGGACAGCTGCAATCCAGGACATTAAGACAGATTTTGCGGCTGGAGAAGAGGGAATTCGTGAATTCCGCTTTTCTGCCGGGAGAAAGCCCTTTTATTATATTGCCTATACCCCTCTTGGGATGAATGACTGGATGATCAGTTATATTGTTCCTGTGAGGGCAGCGGAAGCTTCCTATGACTTTATCAGGGATTATGAGATCATTTTTATCATTGTCTTTGGAATGTTGATAGCAGCCATGGTCCTTTTTATTGTTTATAAAAACCGGCAGGAAAAGGCGAGACTGTTAAAACGGGCACAGAGAGATGCACTGACAGGGCTTTACAATAAAAAAACAACGCAGGAGCTGATCGAAAGGTCATTAGAAGAAGGGGAGGCAGAAAGCTGTAACGGCCTTCTCATTATGGATGTGGACTATTTTAAACAGGTCAATGACACCTATGGCCATATTGTAGGTGATAAGGTATTAAAGACATTCGGACATCTTCTTGCAAGACAGTTCAGGGAGCACGATATTGCAGGGCGTATTGGCGGTGATGAATTTATGGTCCTGATCCGGAATATAAATAATGGAAGTATTGCGGAAAACAGGGTGAAAAAGCTGATCGACGAGGTGAGAAGCCTTGAGATACCGGAGATGGATGGAAATGGCATTACCATCAGCGTTGGTCTGGCATTTTCACCGGAACACGGAACAACGTTTATGGAACTGTACCGTCATGCAGATACTGCATTGTATCAGGTGAAGCAGGGCGGCAAAAACGGGTTCAGTGTGTATGAAAAGGCAAATTAAAAGTTGACAAAATTTTTTAAATAGACATATTGACTTACAAAAAAAGCTATGCTATAATCCAACCAATTTAATACTTCAAACCGATGAAGCGGAGATAACGGCTATGATGCCTTCACAGAGAGCCTGAGGTGGTGGAATTCAGGTAAGAAACACATTGTCAAATGGACCGCTGAGGGCGCAGTCAAAAGCGAAGTTCCGGATATTGTCTGGTGCATATGCTGAGTATTCTGCGACGTTGCAGGCAGACGTCATTTGCCGGGGATATAGTTGTATCCTGCTAAGAACTCGGCTTATACCGTGAATCAAGGTGGCACCGCGGATCATATTTTAGAGAAATTGTATTCGTCCTTGACAGAGTAGTAGTATTCTGTCAGGGGCGTTTTTTGTTTATCCCAATTGTGCATAAGGAGGTCATTCTATGAAGTTTTTTCCGGAACTTGAGGAAGTTAAAAAGATCGCAGCAGATGGAAAATACCGTGTACTGCCTGTAAGCTGTGAAATGCTTTCTGATTTTACCACACCTATTGAAACCATGAAGATCCTTAAAAATGTTTCTACCCATTGCTACATGCTGGAGTCAGCCATGGCAAATGATAAATGGGGCCGGTACACATTTATGGGATATGAGCCGAAAATGGAGATCACCTGCAGGGACGGGGAAATGAAAGCAGGCAGTTTTTCCGTAAAGACAGAGGATCCTTCTAAATTTTTAAGACAGATATTAGCGGACTATAAAAGTCCAAGATTTGACTACCTTCCGCCATTTACCGGTGGTCTGGTGGGATATTTTTCCTATGACTATCTGGGATACAGCGAACCGGCAGTGCGGTGCAAGGTGGAAGATACGGAAAATTTCAAAGATGTGGACCTGATGCTTTTTGACAAGGTGATCGCTTTTAATCACGTAAGACAGAAGATCATTTTAATGGTGAACATGTCTTTGGATGATGTGGAAGTTGGATATAACAAGGCTGTAATGGAGTTAAAGCAGCTGGCGGAACTTCTGAAAAAAGGAGAGAAGAAGCAGGAACCGGGGGGTAAGCTGACAGGAGAAGTTACACCTTTATTTAACAGGGAACAGTATTGTGCCATGGCGGAAAAGGCAAAGCATTATATCCGGGAAGGAGACATTTTTCAGATCGTTCTTTCCAACCGCTTAAGTGCTCCTTTTGAGGGAAGTTTATTAAATACTTACCGGGTACTGAGAACATTGAACCCGTCTCCTTATATGTTTTATTTTTCAGGAACAGATGTAGAAGTGGCAGGTGCTTCACCGGAGACACTGGTAAAACTGGAAGATGGCGTGCTCCATACATTCCCACTGGCAGGAACAAGACCGAGAGGAAAGACGGATGAGGAAGATAAGGCATTGGAAGAGGAGCTTTTAGCAGATAAGAAGGAACTGGCAGAACACAACATGTTAGTGGATCTGGGAAGAAATGACCTGGGAAAGATCAGTAAGTTTGGTTCTGTAAAAGTAGAGAAACTTCATTCCATTGAGCGGTATTCCCATGTAATGCATATTGGTTCCACAGTGCGGGGAGAGATTGATGAGAAGCATGACGCACTGGATGCCATTGAGGCTGTGCTTCCGGCAGGAACCTTATCCGGTGCGCCAAAAATCCGTGCCTGCCAGCTGATCGGGGAACTGGAAAATAATAAACGTGGCATTTACGGAGGAGCCATTGGATATATTGATTTTACAGGAAATATGGATACCTGTATCGCCATCCGTATTGCATATAAGAAAAATGGCAAGGTATTTGTAAGAAGCGGCGCCGGTATCGTAGCAGACTCAGATCCAAAGAAGGAGTTTGAAGAGTGTTTAAATAAGGCAAGAGCCGCATTAAAGGCACTGGAAATGGCACAGGAGGAAGAATTATGATCTTATTAATCGATAATTATGACAGTTTTTCCTATAATCTTTATCAGCTGATCGGTGAGATCAACCCGGATATTAAGGTGATTCGCAATGATGAAATGACAGTGGAAGAGATACGGCAGTTGAAACCGGAACGGATCATCCTTTCACCGGGACCTGGAAGACCGGAGGACGCAGGGGTGATCGTGGATGTGGCAAAAACGTTGGGAAAAGAGATACCGGTTCTTGGTGTCTGCCTGGGCCATCAGGCCATCTGCGCTGCTTTTGGAGCTACAGTTACTTATGCGAAGGAGCTGATGCATGGAAAACAGTCGGAGGTGACGTTTGATACAGAGTCGTTGCTGTTTAAAGGATGCCCAAAGAAGGCGCCGGCGGCGCGGTATCATTCACTGGCAGCGGATCCGGAGACAATGCCGGATGTGCTGAAGGTAACAGCAGTGACAGATGACGGGGAGATCATGGCAGTACAGCATGTGGAATATCCGATCTATGGAGTACAGTTTCATCCGGAGTCCATTATGACACCGGATGGGAAAGGGATGATACAGAATTTCCTGGAACATTGATCGTTCAGCTTTCCTCCTGCGTCAGCAGGGGGATGACGAGAGCGGGAAGAGAGTACAGAATGTTTTGAACGGTTTGAAATTTTTAAAATGAGCAGAATATCAGGAGGTAAGAACGATGATCAAAGAGGCTATTGTAAAGATCGTAAATAAAGAGGATTTAAGTTATGAAGAAGCATATACCGTGATGAATGAGATCATGAGCGGAGAGACTACACCTACCCAGAACGCGGCATTTCTGGCAGCTCTTTCTACGAAAAGCGCCAGAGCAGAAACGACCGATGAGATCGCAGGCTGTGCAGCTGCTATGAGAGATCATGCTATCAAGGTAGAAACAGATATGGATCTGTTTGAGATCGTTGGTACTGGCGGTGATAATGCAGGAAGCTTTAATATTTCTACTACAGCGGCCCTGGTTGCAGCAGCAGGCGGTGTAAAAGTGGCAAAACACGGAAACAGAGCGGCTTCTTCCAAGTGCGGAACAGCGGACTGTTTAGAGGCGCTGGGAGTTAATATTGAGCAGAGTCCGGATCTTTGCAGAAAATTATTAAAAGAAGTGGGAATGTGCTTCTTCTTTGCACAGAAATATCATACTTCCATGAAATATGTTGGCGCGATCCGGAAAGAGCTGGGATTTAGAACAGTATTTAATATTTTAGGACCGCTGACCAATCCGGGAACACCGACCATGCAGCTGTTAGGTGTATATGATGAATATCTGGTTGAGCCTCTGGCAAGAGTTCTGGTAAGTCTGGGAATTAAGCGTGGTATGGTTGTTTATGGTCAGGATAAGTTGGATGAGATCTCTTTAAGTGCGCCGACTACCATTTGCGAGATCAGAGATGGATGGTACAGAACGTCTGTTATTACTCCTGAGGAGTTTGGCTTTGAACGGTGTACAAAGGATGACCTTAAGGGTGGCACACCGGCAGAAAATGCAGAGATCACACGGTGAAAAGGGTCATAAGAGAAATGCTGTTCTGATGAATGCAGGTGCTGCTTTGTATATTGCAGGGGAGGCAGAGGATATGAAGTCTGGTATTGCCCTGGCAGCAGAACTGATCGATTCTGGAAAGGCACTGGATACACTGGAGAAACTGATTGAAGTGAGTAACGGAGAGGCGGAATAATATGACGATTTTGGATCAGCTGGCGGATCATGCC
>ENA-UOOA01004859-UOOA01004859.1-human-gut-metagenome-genome-assembly--contig:-P61old-NODE-4859-length-14738-cov-5.869237_pt1 | contig 14738 bp, 10 predicted proteins | sample MGYA00242467_ERZ724014 | MGnify/ENA metagenome assembly ERZ724014
AGCGTGCGTCCAACGGACACACGCCCTTTACTCCCTTTTATCCGAAGGATATTATACGGGATTCCCCGCCAAAAAGCAAGCAAAACCGGAAAATTTTACCCCGCTTTGGTCACTTTTTTGGCGTTGGGATAGATGCGCTCCATGCGGGCGTCATCAAAATGGGCGTCCAGATAGGTGTCGATGGCATTGCCGGCCGCCGCGCCGCTGGTGCGGGCATCGTAGCGGGCCAGCGCCAACGAACTGGTGACCAGGTTCACAGCCATGAACACCGCCAGCAGCACCGTCATCCAGGGCTTGACATGGCTGCGCACCCTGGTCATCAGCTTCATGACCAGCGGGTAGCCGTAGCGCATCCACACCACCGCCGCAATGCCCCAGAAAAAGCAGTACAGCAGGTTGATGCGTCCGCCCAGGTTGAATTTGAACTTGCTGTAGTCCCAGAACACCGTGCCGAACAGCAGTTCCGTGACCGCACTGCACACATACTCATAGACACCGCCCATCACGGTGCCGAACACGAACAGGTAGCGGTCGCTCTTGTCCTTGTCCTGCCGCAGCAACACGCTGGACAGCACCAGCGCCAGGCCCCACACCACGCTGAACGGCCCCCAGACCAGGCTGGAACGGCTCATCCAGACGCCCGCCGTCACCCGGCAGAACACGGTCTCCACCATGTCGCCCAGAAACGCCCCGATGACGAACAGCCACAGCAGGTCGGATACGCTCAGGAAGTCTTTTTCGCCCTCCTGCAGCGCGGTCCGCTCCTGCCGGGCAGCGGTCGGGTAGGCGTGCTGGATACGCTTTTCCACATACAGCGCAATGCGGCGGCGCAGGGTGTCGGATCCCTCGCCCAGCTTCTGGTTCAGCTGTTCCAGCACCGGATGCTTGGCCGCATACCGCTGCACCAGCACTGCCGAACCGATCTGGTCCAGCGCCGCAATGACCAGTGCCGCCCATACCAGCGGGTGCAGCAGCCAGCCCGGAAGGAGCATACACAGCCGCAGCAGCAGGCCGTTGCCCCACAGCACGCTGGCCATGCCCAGCGCGCCCCACAGCAGAGAGTACTGCAGGCAGACGTAGCCGTTCAGGTTGAACTTTTTGTCGGAATAATCCCACCACTTGCGGCGGTGCAGGCGTTCCAGAATTTTAGCGGTCAGCCATTCCACGATGGTGGCCGCCAGCATACAGGCAAAGAACAGATAGACCGGGTCGGTGCGCAGGTCGGTAAAGCCCACCGCCAGCAGCACCGCTGTGGTGCCGTAGACGAAGCAGAAGGGGCCGGACGCCGCACCGCGGTTGGCAAAGTGCCTGCCGCGCACCGTGGCGACCACCGTCTCTCCCACCCAGCCCAGGAAGGAGTAGACCATATAAAAGACGCCCAGCGTATAAAAGTTGAATTCCATAGCGTTCCTTTCTTGTCCGCAGAGATAACAGATATCCTTATGATACCCTATCCCGCCGGGATGCACAAGGCATCCGGGCCAAAAACAGCAAAAACTCGCCGCTTCCGGGTGGAAACGGCGGGTCCGAGCACTTTTGGAAAAAATCCGTGTGCGCTCAATTATTCTGCGGTGTACCAGCTGCTGCTTGCCTGATAGGTATCAGCCGTCACAGCGACCGGCGTGCTGTCGGCGTCGGCCTGATAGTACAGGGTGCCGTCTGCGGCGCGGCTGTACTTGCTGAAGAACTCGTTCCAGATGGAAACGCTCTCCTCCTGCAGGTAGACGTGCGGGGTATCCTCCACGACGGTGTACTTCACCAGCGGGATATTCTCGTCGTTGGTAAAGGTCTTGGTCACGAAGGCACCGTCACGCTCGGTGCTGTCGGCCACGGTGGTCTCGTTGGTGCGGTTCTGGGCGTTCCAGCTCTGCAGCGCCTTGACGGTGGCGTTGCCCTCGACCAGCTTTGCCACAGCGGCGGAGTCGTACTCGCCCACGAAGGACCAGGTGGGCAGCAGAGCGTCTTCCGCGATGCCCAGGGTGGTGCTCATATAGCCCACGGGAGCGATGGCGGCAAAGCGGTCTGCGTAACGGGAGCCGGAGGCCCAGGTCATCAGGCTGCCGTTGGAGTGGCCGGTGGCGTAGACGCGGGTGGTATCAATGTTGTAATCGGCTTCCATCTTGTCCAGCAGAGCGCCGATGAAGTTCAGGTCGGTATCAGGATCGGTATCCTTGCCTGCCAGTGCGCTGAAGGGGCCTGCCAGCCACATAGCGGTGGGGATGTTGCCCATCAGGTCGGCCGGGCGGACCATGCCCTGTGCAAAGACCACGATGAAGCCGTTTTCTTCGGCCACATCATACCAGCGGGATTCCTCGGCAATGGCGTACATGGAAGCGGTGTAGCCGTGCATCACCAGCACCATGGGCACAGAGGTGTCGCCGGTGTAGGTGGAGGGCACATAGGTCATCCAGCGGCGGATCTCCCCGTTGACGGTCTCTTCATGGACGCTGAAGCCGGTCTGGGTGAAGTCCTGTGCCTTGGCAACGCGGCCGGGCAGCTGCATGGCCATGAAGCGCTTGTACTGGCCGGAGAACTGGTTCCAGATGGTGGCGGGCGTCTGGCACTTGCTGCTGACCCACACCTCAGAGGCAGAGCCTTCGCGGCCGGTGGTGTACACGGTCTCCGCCACCTTGTTGGCGGTGCCGGCCTTGGCCTGGTTGGCGGTCAGGTAGTAGTCCAGTGCGGGCTTGTTCTTATCGTTTGCGTTGGAAGACACGAACCAGACCGGGGTGTCCACGGTCTTGGCGGCAATGGCCTCTTCCTCCACGCCCTGGGTGGTGTCGCCGGGGAACGGCAGCACATACTCTTCGCCCAGAGACTTCAGGGAAGCAGCCGGGACTTCGGACGCATCCACCGCACAGATGGAGCTGAAGTCGCTGGCCCAGCGGGCACCGAACAGCAGCGCAGCGGCACCGCCCTCCTTGTAGCCCACCAGAGCGGTGTGGGACTTGTCCATGGAGAAGGCGCCGGTCAGATTCAGGCCCTTCTTGCGCATGGTCATGTACAGCTGGTTCAGCACAGCGGCGTCATCGCGGCGGTCAGCCCGCAGATTGACATTCCAGGTACCGCCGTTTTCCGGCTCCAGGAACACCACGCCGATCTTGTTCTTGTCGGCCACTGCGCGCCACTGCAGGCCGGTGGCCGAGTTGGAGAATGCCTTGGCGGTGGTGTGGTCCGGGGTCAGCACGATGACCGCCGGTGCCCAGGGATCCATGCCGTCGGGCAGATAGTAGCTGGCGGTGCCCTTGGTATTCTCGTCCACCTCGATGGAAACGTTGTGGAACAGGCCCACATTCACGTTCACATAGGGATTGGAGGGGTCATACTCGCTGGTCTGGCCGGTGATCAGGCCGGCCGATGCAGCCTTGCGGGCTGCCGGGGTATACCAGTCCTCGTTGGTCAGGGTGACGGCGTTGTCCTCGTCCAGTGTTTCCGCTGCAGCAGCGTAGGCGGGTGCCATCGCGCCCGTTACCAGCGTTGCCGCCAGTGCCAGCGCAACGACTTTTTTCCAGGTGCGTCTCATTCGCGTTTGCCTCCTTGTATTTCTGCCCGCCGCTTTGATCTTCCGGAACCTGGCGGGTCTCTTCTTCACAATTTTATCATATTTTTTCGAATTTGGAAGAGTTTTTCAGGCATTTCGGCGCATTCAATATACTAGTATATCAATCTTTGTAGGATGTTACAAAAGATTGCAGGTTTTTCCCGCCCGGAATAAAAAAGATCCTGCAGCACCATGAATCACTGTGCTGCAGGATCGCGCTTATCCCCAGAATACCGTCTTTGCGTTTTCGTACAGGATGCCCCGTTTTTGTTCCTCGGCCAGTGCCGGGTCCTGCGCGATGGTGTCCACCATATCCTGATAGCGGAACTTGCACAGGTTGGACGGCGTGTCCGTGCCGAAGAGCAGCCGGTCCGCACCCACGGTGTCAATGGCGCAGCGGATAAACTGCCGGGTCACCTGGAAGGGCGGCGCATCCGGCCGGACATTGTGCTGGAGGGATGCCAGGTCAAACCAGACGTTGGGCAGGTGCAGCTGCTCCAATCCGGCCTGCATGGCGTGCAGTTCAGTCTGCTTGGGAGCCAGCAGGTGGCAGACCACGAACTTCATCTGCGGGTGACGCAGGATCAGATTCCGCAGAGCCGGGAGCTGGCTGCTGGGACTGCCCAGCTTGCCGATGTCGATGACGAACACCAACCCATGCTCGTCCGCAAAGGCAGCTTCCCGCTCCATCATCTCGCCGTCCAGCGCAAACACCGGGCGGTAGGCCATCAGGCCGGAGCCGGTGCTCACCTCAAATTTGACCACCCGGATGCCCAGTTCCTCAAAGAGATAGTGCACGATGGCGTCCCGGTTCCGGCTGTAAGGGTCGTAAGCGGCGGCCGCCAGAAAGCGGTCCGGATACTTCTGCTGTGCTTCGCAGCTGTACTGGTTCTGGAAGCCCAGATAGCCGCCCTGCAGCAGAACGGCACGTTCCACTTCGTGGGCATCCATCACCTCCAGCACCCGTTCCGGGGTTACCTGATCGGTGTTCCACTCTTCCGGGATGACCTGACAGACCGAACCGTCCGCATACTGGCCGCGCCCGCCGCCGATGGAGCGCATCTCGCCGCCCGCACCGGTGCCGGCAATGCACTGCACCAGATGGACATGAGCATCAATGATCTTCATGCTGTTCCTCCCCGATCAATACCACGGCCACGTCGTTGACATTCGTGCCGGTGGCCCCCGTGATCATCAGTCCATCGACCGCCTGCAAGGCATGGTAGGCGTCGTTGTTCTGCAGAACGTCAAATACGTTCCAGCCCTTGGACGTCAGGGCGGCAAGGGTGCCGCCGTCCACATAGCCCCCGGCGGCATCGGTGGGGCCGTCGGTGCCGTCGCTGCCCACCGAGAAGACCGCCGCATTCAGGCCTGCCAGGGCCGGAGACGCGGCAAGAGCCAGTTCCTGATTCCGTCCGCCCAGTCCCTTGCCGGTCAGGTGGACCACCGTCTCGCCGCCCGCAAGAAAAGCCAGCTTTCTCCCCTGCCCCGCGTGGGTGCGGGCGATGGAGCCAAGGAAGCTTCCGGCTTCCCGGGCCTCACAGCAGAGCTGGTCGGTGAGCAGCACCGGTTCATAACCCTGCGCCTTGCAGGCCCGGGCTGCAGCGGCACACAGCTCCCGCACGCTGCCGGTGATCTGGGTGGTCACGTTGTCCAGCGCCTTGGGTGTTTCCTGCGCCAGCAGAGTCCTGGCCTGTTCCGATAACCTTAAATGGTATTTTTCCGCGATGGCAAGGGCCTGGGCACAGGTGGAAGTGTCCGACACCGCCGGGCCGCTGGCGATCATGTCCAGCGGGTCGCCCAGAATGTCGCTGAGCACGATGCTGAACACCCGGGCCGGAGCACAGGCCTGCGCGAACCGTCCGCCCTTGACGCCGGACAGCCGCTTGCGGATGGTGTTCATCTCCACGATGTCGGCCCCGCTGGCCAGCAGCTGGTTCGTGATGTCCTGCAGCTCGGCCCCGGGGAGCAGCGGCTTTTCAAACAGTGCACTGCCGCCGCCGGACAGCAGAAACAGCACGGTGTCCTCCGCTGTCCGGCCCCGGACCAGTTCCAGCGCCTTATCCGTGGCGGCAAAGCTGTTCTCGTCCGGCACCGGCTGGCCCGCTTCATAACAGGCCACGCCGGGGATTGCTCCCTTCCCATGGCCGTATTTGGTCACGACCACACCGCTGTCCACCCGGCCCAGCGTTTCCACGGCGGCGCGGGCCATCTGCCACGCGGCTTTGCCCGCCGCCACCAGCAGCACCTTGCCGCCCTGGGGCGCAAAGGTTTTCAGGGCGCGGCGCACCGCTTCGTCCGGCAGGACCGCTTGTAAGCTGGACTGGATGATGGCGTCGGCGTCCCGGCGCAAAGTTGGATTCATGAAACAGACCTCCTTGTGGGGACTGTAGTTACAGCAGTCCGGCCTCGGTCATGGTGCGCACAAAGCCCTGCCGGGCGGCTCCCTCCGGTGTGGGCAGGGTGGGCCGGTACGGCACGCCGGCCTTGCGGCCCCGCAGGTTCGCCATATCCTTGGCCGCCACCGGGAAGCTGGCGGCATCCATGGACAGGCGCACCGGATTCAATTTGAACTGTGCTTCCAGACTGCCGGACAGGTCCCCGGCTGCAAATTTGTTGTACACATCCGTGATGAGTTCGGGCATGAAGTTGGCCGCAGTGCACACACCGCCCACGGCTCCATGGCACAGGCTGGCGTACAGCAGGGTGTCCTTGCCGCCGAACACCTTGAAGCCCACATCCCGGGTGCGGCGGATGAACTCCTCCGTCTGGGTGATGTCGCCGCTGGTGTCCTTCATGCCGACGATGTTCGGCACCTCGTGGGCCAGCGCGTCCACGAGCTTCGCGCTCAGGGTGTAGCCGACCCGTCCGGGATTATTATACAGCAAAACCGGCATTTCGGGAACACTTTCGGCGATGGTTTTGAAGTGTTGGTACAGTTCCTCGTAGGTCGGCTTCAGGAACATGGGCTGCAGCACGCTGACCGCCGCCGCGCCGTTCTGCACGGCCATCCGGGCCAGACGGCAGCACTTTTGGGTGCTGACGGCCCCGATGCCAAAGTACACCGGCACCCGGCCTGCGGCCTGGTCCACCATGATGCGCAGGCCCCGTTCCATCTCATCCTCTTCCACCATGTAGAATTCGCCGTTGGAGCCAAAGGCCAGGATGCCGGACACCCCGCCCTCGATGACGTAATCCACCTGGGCACGCATCCCGGCCTCGTCGATCTTCTCGTCTGCGTCAATGACGGTCAGGATGGGCACAACTACGCCCTTCATGAAATCGGTGTTCATCTCTGGCTCCTCCTCAGCGGCCGATCCGGATGCCGGTCAGGTACTCGTAATACTGGGCAATGGCGCTGTGGTCCGCCTGGCCCTTGTCGTGGTTGTGGAGCCACTGGAAGATCTCCTGGACCTCGGCAGTCATGGGCACCGGGGCACCCACAGCGTGGGCGCAGTCCAGCACATTGTTCAGGTCCTTGATGTGCAGGTCGATCTTGAAGCCGGGCTTGTCGTTGCCTGCGATCATCATGGGAGCCTTGGCATTCATGACCGTGGAACCGGCCAGACCGCCCTTGATGGCCTGGAACACCAGTTCCGGGTCTACCCCGGCCTTCTGGGCCAGGGTCAGGGCCTCGGCCAGGGCCTGGATGTTGCAGGCCACGATGATCTGATTGGCCAGCTTGGTGGTGTTGCCCGCGCCCACCTCGCCGCAGCGGACGGCGGAAGCGCCCATGGCATCCAGCACCGGCTTGTACTGGTCAAAAATTTCCTGCTTGCCGCCCACCATGAAGCTCAGCGTGCCGTCAATGGCCTTGGGTTCGCCGCCGGAAACGGGAGCGTCCAGCATCTCCACGCCCTTTTTCTGCAGTTCGGCGTAAATTTCCTGGGATGCCACCGGGTTGATGGAGGAGCAGTCGATGAACACCGCGCCCGGCTTCATGAAAGCGGCCACGCCGTCCTCGCCCAGCATCACTTCTTTCACCTGCGGGGAATTGGGCAGCATCGTGATGACCACATCACACTGCGCACCGATCTCCTGCTTCGCGGCACCCTTTGCCCCGGCGGCTTCCAGTTCCTGCACAGGGGCCTGACTGCGGTTGTTCACCAGCAGGTCGGTATAGCCCGCCTTGAGCAGATTTTTTGCCATGGGTTTGCCCATGATGCCCAGACCGATAAAACCGATTTTCATGTTCGTACCCTCCATAAATTCAAAGTTGTCTGTATGGTGTCCCGCCCCATCAGGTGATGGGGGCCGGGTTGAAGATGCACATATCGTTGTGGAAGCCGTACTGGTCACTGTAGGGCTGTTTGGTGCCGCTGGCAACGTCCAGGATGAGGTTGAAGATTTCCGTGCCTACGTCCGCAATGGTGGCTTCGCCGGTGGCAACGTGGCCCGCTGAGATGTCGATGAGGTCGAACCACTGTTCCTTCATCTCGTTGCGGCTGCACACCTTGATGACCGGGGCCACGTCCAGCCCGTAGGGGGTGCCGCGGCCGGTCATGAACACCTGCAGGCCGATGCCGGACGCCACCTGCGAGGGGCCGCACACGATGTCGGACGCCGGGGTGGCGGCAAAGATCATGCCGTGCTTGGTGGGCTTTTCCGCCGGGGAGAGCACCTCCACGATGGGACTGGTGCCGCTCTTGGCGATGGACCCCATGGCCTTTTCCACGATGTTGGCCAGACCGCCCTTCTTGTTGCCCGGGGTGGGGTTGGCGTCACGGTCCACGCCGCCCTCGGCCAGATACTCGTCGTACCACTTCATCTCTGCTGCCAGTTTATCACGAACTGCGGCACTGACGCAACGGGCCGCCAGCATGGGGACACCGTCGCGCACTTCGGTCACCTCGCTGAACAGCACGGTAGCTCCGCCCTTCACCAGCATATCCGCCGCATAACCGGCGCTGGGGTTGGCCGTGATGCCGGAAAAGGCATCGCTGCCGCCGCACTGCATTCCGATGAGCAGCTCGCTCAGGGGCAGTTCCTCGCGGTGCCGCAGGTTCAGCTTCTGCAGCTTCTTGTCCGCCATGTCCAGGATGGCCTGCATCATGGCGTCGTGGCCCTTGCAGTCCTGCAGGGTCAGGCAGTTTTCCGGGTTGATATCCTCCGGGGGCAGCACGCGGTCATAGGTCAGCTTTTCACAGCCCAGGCCTACCACCATCACCTCGCCGCCGAAGTTCGGATGCCGGATGACGTTGGTGATGGCCCGGATGGGGATATACGCCAGCGGGGCGTTGATGGCCACGCCGCAGCCATACGGGTGAGTAATGGCCACCACGCCGTCCACGTTCGGATACTTGGGCAGCAGTTCCTTTTTGATGCGCTCCACGGCCACCTTGACCACACCGGCCACGCACTGCACGGTGGTCACGATGCCCAGCAGGTTGCGGGTGCCGGCGGGGCCGGCCTTGTTGCGGTAGCCCATCCAGGTGGTACGGGGCGGCGTGGGCAGCTGATCCGGGGTCTTGAGGTTGGTGCCCCAGGGCAGGTCGGTCAGCGCCGGGCTTTCGGGCAGGTCCAGCATATGCTCGTTGATCCAGCTGCCCGCCGGAATGTCGTTCTTGGCATAGCCCAGCACCACGCCATAGCGAATGATCTCGCCGCCGGCGGGGATGTCATGCAGGGCGATCTTGTGCGCCTGCGGAATGGCTTCCCGGGTCACAACGCCGCTTTCCAGCGTGGTTCCGGCGGGCAGGTCGTGCACGGCGACTGCCACGTTGTCTTCGTCCTTGATCTGAATGCTCAAACGTTCTGCCATATCGTTTCACCTCATAACATCATAGACCCGCAAAATCTGCGACACGGTTCAGGATCTCTGCCGCTTCCTGCCGGGTGACCTGCCGGTGCGGCGCAAAGCGCCCCGCCGCATCCAGCGTCAGAAAGCCAAAATACAGGGCACGGGCTGCGTTGGTGCCGTAGTTGGGCGCCACTTCGTCTGCATCCGCGCAGACCGGCATGGTGCTGGACGCGTTGCGGTAATCCACCCCGCAGGCCTGCATGGCCACCGTGGCCATCTCCTGCCGGGAAACGCTCCGCGTTTCGGAAAAGCCGCCGGCCTCCCGTGGGAAGAATCGGTTTGCCGCCGCAGCGCTGACTGCACCGGTGCAGCCCGGCAGCGGCAGGACCGGAACCGCTGCATCGCACAGCGGCAGCAGCATTTCTGCCAATGTCCCGCAGGTGACCGGCCGTTCTCCCGCCTGCAGGGCCGGGGCTTCCAGCATTCCGCGGCAGTACAGCCGCGCCGCCGCCTCGGAGGACGCTGCCCGGTGCAGCACCCGGTACGGAATGCTGCGCTCCCGGCTGCCGGCCTCGTCCACCGCCCACACCCGGACAAGCTTTGCCGTGTGCGGCGGCGTGAACCGGCTCCCGTCCCCTGCCGGCTTCCAATGGCTCCCATCCCGGGAGGTCTCCCATTCATAGGTGAGTGCCCGGCAGGTGCCGCTGCACTCTGCCCAAGCTTCCAGCGGTTCGCCCGGGCGCGGAACGCCCAGAATGCGCACCGCACCGGGACGGGGAAACGGCTTGCCGTTGATGACCACGTTTTCCACGGCTGCATCCTTCCAGTTCATACTGCGCAGCGGGCGGCGGACACCATCGATGCGGATGTTCCGCAGAGTCAGCCCGGTGAGGGGCACTTCCGGAAACGCTTCCAGAAAGATGCCGTATTCCCCGCCGTGGGCGGTGATATTTTCAATGGTGATATCCCGGAAGACCGGCAGCGCGGTTCCGTTCCGGCCATCCTCGTAGAGCATGGTGCCGTGGATGGCTGCCCCGTGCACCGTGTCCATCACGCTGTCGCAGAACATGATCTGTTCCACGATGCCGCCCCGCCGGGCGTTCGTTTTCAGCCGCAGGGCGTAGGTCAGGTGAGGGCTGGAAAAGCGGTTGTCGCAGGCCAGCACCCGGCGGATGCCGCCGCTCATCTCGCTGCCCAGTGCAATGCCGCCGTGGCCGTCTGCAAAGAGATTGTGCTCGATGAGCACATTCTCGCAGGGGATGTTTGCGGTGCGGCCGTCCCGGTCTCGGCCGGATTTCAGGCTGATGCAGTCATCCCCCGTGTCGAACCGGCAGTTCCGGATCCAGACGCCGCTGCAGCTCTCCGGGTCGCAGCCGTCGTTGTTGGCACCGTGGCTGGAAAGGGTCATCCCGTCCACGATGACGCTCCGGCACTGCACCGGATTCAGCTGCCACATGGGGCTGTTGTGCAGGGTCACGCCCTGCAGCAGCACCCGCTCACAGCGGAGGAACTGCACGAAGTTCGGGCGGAGAAAATGTCCCCCGCCAAAGATCCGGTCCGGAATCGGGACGCCCTCCTCGTTCATCCGGCGCAGGGCACTGCGGTCAGCCCGCTGCAGATCCGGCCGGTTCTCCGACCAGGATTCCTCCACCTGATGATGCCAGTTCCACCAGTGATCCCGGTCTGCTCCGCCATCCAGCGTACCGCTGCCGGTCACGGCGATGTCGTGGGCATCGCAGGCGTAAAGCAGCGCGCTGTAGTTGCGGCAGGGGCTGGCTTCCCAGTGGGAAAAGACCAGCGGATAGTTCCGTTCCGGCTCTTCCGGCGTGAACCGGATCTCGGTCTGCGGCGATGCCAGCTGCAGCTCCACACCGCTTTTCAGACGCAGCGCCCCGGTGCGGTAGATCCCCGCCGGGAACACCAGGGTGCCGCCGCCCGCCGCACTCAGCGCATCGATAGCCGCCTGCAGCTGTGCAGTCTGCAGCCGTTCTGCGTCCGGAACCGCCTCCAGCCGTTTCGTTCCGATGCGCGGCATCCGGATGCCGGACAGGATCGCCTGCCGCATTGCCGCCTTTGTTCCCTGCATGACCGTTCCTCTCTCCTTCCGCTTCGTTTTGTGGTTCCAGTGTACAACGTTCCGGCCCCGTTTACGATACTCAAGATTTCAAGATCTTCATAACACTTTTTTCACAGTTCCTTGCCAATCCCCGCAAAAGCCGGTATACTGGAGAAAACTGTGGGAGGTGTGCACATGAATACGCGGCAGTACTGTTATCTGTCCACCATTGCGGAATCCGGCAGTCTTTCCCATGCCGCGCAGGCGCTGGGGCTTTCGCCCTCGGCGCTGAGCAAATTCCTGACGGAGTGCGAGCGCACCTTCGGCACCGCGCTGTTTCTGCGGCACGGACGCCGCCTGATCCCGACCGCTGCCGGGCAGACCGTGATCGACTATGCGCAGAAGATCCTGGACGAACAGAGCCGGATGCTTCTGACCATGAAAAATGTTTCCGGCAGCAGCCGCAAGTGCATCCGTCTTGCCACTGCCCCGAACCGCGGAGCGACCATTTACAGCCGGATCTACAAGCCTTTTTCCCGCCGTTATCCGGACATCGCCCTGAACCTTGTGGAGCTTTATGCCACCGAACAGCCCGGTGCCATCGCCCGCGGCATGGCCGACCTTGCTCTCGGCGCAGGAGAAGCCAGCCCACTTACCGCCGATGTTCCCATCGCCTACGAAGAGCTTCTCATCTCGCTCCCGGCCGCACATCCTCTCGCCGGGCAGGAACGCATCCGTCTAGCCGACCTGCAGGAAACGCCCTTCGTCCTGCAGGGGCCGCGCCACAGCATCCGCATCCTGGCCGACCGTCTGTTCCGGGAAGCGGACTTCCGGCCGGTCATCGCGTTCGAGTCGGACGATGTGCTGCTGGTCGATTCCATGCTGCATCAGGCGGTCGGCGTGGGGTTTGTCAGCCGGGCGCACATCTTCCCCTGCGAAGAGCTGGTCTACCGCCCGCTGGATCCGCCGGTGCGGCAGACGCTGCATCTGCGCTATCCGCTGGGCCATACGCTGACCGCGCCGGAATCCTATCTGGCCGTTCTGCTGGTTGAAGAACGGCTGGCCGACCCCCGCTATCAGCCTGCCGACACGCCTTTTGTGCAGCAGCTGCTGGACGATGTCCGTACTCCCGCAGGGGCTGTACTGCCCAAAAGCGCCGCATCCTGCACCGTCGGCACCGCCCTGCAGACGGTGCAGGAGGTCAACCTGGACACCCGCGTTCTGGAATACCTCATTGCCATCGTGGAGGAGCACAGCCTTTCCAAAGCAGCGGACCGGTTCCTGCTGGCACAGCCCGCCCTCTCCCGCCATCTGCACAACGTGGAGGCCATGGTGGGGATGCCGTTGTTTTCCCGCGAGCACAACCGGCTGCACCCCACCCGTGCAGGCATCGTCTTTGCCAACGATGCCCGCAACATCCTCCGCATGGAAAAGGAGCTGTTCGCCCGGCTCCGCTCCTGCGATCCCGGGTCTGCCCCGCAGTGATCTTCCGCCCTCCCAAAAATCAAACTGCCGCCGTGCGCGCCGACTGCACGGCGGCTGTTTGCGTATTCTGCGGGATCAGGCGGCGGTCCGGGCTTCCCCTTCCGGGAAGATGATTTTATTCACAAAGAAGAAGATCACCATGGAGATGCCGCCGTTGAGCACAGTGGTGCCGATGTTGTAGATGAAATCCGGCACGAGCAGCCCGGCCACGGCCACCCACACACAGTTGATGGAGTTGACGATGCAGGTAATGAGACAGAAGGCCAGCACATACCAGCCGATCTGCTTTGCCAGATTTCCCTTGCTGCGGAACACGAAACTGCGCTGGATGGGAAAATTGATGCACTCACCAATGACCATGGCGATCATATAGGCGCAGAAATAGGGTAGGCCGCCGTGAGCGGCATCGTAGCCGAGGATGTTCCACTTGAAGGTCTCACCGAAGAGGGTCACGTCAATGCCCGGCCAGCCAAAGTCCACCACCGGCAGGCCAGAAAACGCCTTGGGCAGGAACTGCAGCAGCAGGTATTTGAACACCGTGATGAGGTTGGACACGATGACGAACAGACCGCCCTCGCGCACCCACTTGGCAGCGGCGGGGTGCTTTGCCGCAAAGTTGTTCCAGAAGTTCATATGCTTTCTCCCCTGTCACTTGGACTGCTCGTCCAGCTTGGCCTGCCAGCGGCTGTTGCCCACAACGTTCTGCACCAACCCCACCAGAGCACGCAGGATGCCGATGATCCAGAAGCCCTTGGCTTCCAGCACCAGACCGTCCACAAACTCTTCGCCGAGGGCGCCGTTGGTCATCTGCGCCAGGGCGCGCAGCGGCATATTGTACTGGAACAGAATGTTCAGATCCGGCTTGCCTTTTTTCTCGCCTGCTTTCAGCAGCAGGGACAGCACTCCTGCAATGAGCCAGCACAGCGGGCTGCGGCTGTGGTTCAACTCGCCCAGCGTCATGGTGCGGTCAATGACCGTCTTTTCTTCCGGCACCGGGTGCCCCAGCAGCGTTTCAAACTCCGCCGCAGGTACATTTTGGATGTCCGCAGTCCGGTAGTGCGGCAGCTGCCTGCCTGCATAAGGGTCCGGGGCCTTGGTTCCAGGCAGGGCAATCTCGGCCGTCAGCCGGATATCCTGCACATTGGCACCAATTAGAATCTGATAACTGCCGCCTTCCACTTCCCACTGATTGGTCTGCACATTCCAATAGCGGAACGCCTTATCGTCCAGCGGAATGGTGACGACCTTGCTCTCCCCTGCCTTGAGGAACACCTTGGCAAAGCCTTTCAGCTCTTTGGCCGGGCGGAAAATTTCCGCATCCGACTTTGCAACGTACAGCTGTGCGATCTCTGCGCCGTCCGCGCTGCCGGTGTTGGTGATAGTAAAGGTGACTTTGTCTCCCTGCACCTTGATATCGGAATACGCAAAGGTGGTATAGCTCAGACCGTAGCCGAAGGGATACCGCACGGCTTTGTGTGCCGTTTCGTAGTAGCGGTAACCGATGTATAAGCCCTCACGGTATTCCGCATTCTGCTTTTTGCCGGGGAAATAACGGGCGGCAGGCGTATCGGTGTACTTCAGCGGGATCATCTCGGCCAGTTTGCCGCAGGGGTTCTGCCAGCCGGTGAGCACATCCACCATGGCACCTGCACCGGCCTGTCCGCCCAGATAGCCATGCACTACGGCCTTGCACTTGGCGGCCCAGTCGGTCTCGATGACGCTGCCGGCACTGACTACGGCCACCACATTCGGGTTGACCGCCGCCACCGCATCCAGCAGCTGCTTCTGCGCCGCCGGGATACAGATGTGGGTACGGTCCAGCCCCTCGCTCTCGCTGGATTCGTCCAGACCAATGCACAAAATCACGATATCAGCCAGTTTCGCCTGCGCCACGGCTTCCTCCAGATACACCTTGT
>ENA-UOOA01004861-UOOA01004861.1-human-gut-metagenome-genome-assembly--contig:-P61old-NODE-4861-length-14736-cov-15.491452_pt1 | contig 14736 bp, 9 predicted proteins | sample MGYA00242467_ERZ724014 | MGnify/ENA metagenome assembly ERZ724014
GTTGGCGGCTGTTTTCTTTTTGGCTATGACAGCTGGGAATCGAACAGGGCGGCGCACCGCAGTGCGTAAAAAAGCTGCCGGCGGCAGGTTTTTTAGCCCGCGGGTAGATTCCCGTCAGCGGCACCACAAAGGGAGCAGCCACCAGCCGCAGGTTGGCGGCTGTTTTCTTTTTGGCTATGACAGCTGGGAATCGAACAGGGCGGCGCCTGCAAATTTCCTATCAGTGTGCCCCGCGGCCCTTGACAAATCCCCTCCCTCCGCCTTATAATACTTTGGTAAATAGCACAAACGGCTATGACAGGGTCAGTGCTGCACCCCGCCCCCAGAGAGAAAGCTCCCGGCTGAAAGGCTTTCGGCATCCCGGTGCATCACAGCCGCCCCCGAGCCATCGGCGTGAAGAACGCCGGCGTCCCCGGTGCGTTAAACCGGCAAAAAGCGGCAGCGTCCTTTCGGCGCTGCAAACTGGGTGGTACCACGGAAGATTTGGCTTTCGTCCCTACGGCTTCGTAAAAAATGAAGCAGGGGAGGAGAGCTGTTTTTTTGTGTTCTCACCCTTACCAAAAGAAAGGAATCAACCCACTATGAAATGGACAGGACTCAATGAACTGCGCGAAACCTTCCTCGAATTCTTTGTCAGCAAGGGGCATACCCGCCTGCCCTCGGCGCCGCTGGTGCCGCAGGATGAGGCCAGCCTTCTGCTCATCAATTCCGGCATGGCCCCCCTCAAAAAATACTTCACCCGGCAGAAGTTCCTGCCGAACGGCAGCTTCCGCGCCACCAGCTGCCAGAAGTGCATCCGTACCCCGGATATCGAAAATGTAGGCAAGACCGCCCGCCACGGCACTTACTTCGAGATGCTGGGCAACTTCTCCTTCGGCGATTACTTCAAGGAGGACGCTACCCGCTGGGCCTGGGAGTTCATCACCGAGAAGCTGGAGCTGCCCGTCGATAAGCTCTATGTCTCTGTTTACCAGGATGATGACGAGGCCTATGATATCTGGACCAAGCGCCGCGGCGTCGCCCCCGACCACATGGTCCGTCTGGGCAAAGAGGATAACTTCTGGGAGATCGGCTCCGGCCCCTGCGGCCCCTGCTCCGAGATCTACTTTGACCGCGGGCCCGAAAAGGGCTGCGGCCGTCCCGATTGCCATGTCGGCTGTGACTGCGACCGCTATGTTGAGTTCTGGAACCTGGTATTCACCCAGTTCAATTCCGACGGCGAGGGTCATTACACCCCCTTGGAGCACAAGAACATCGATACCGGCATGGGCCTGGAGCGCCTGGCCTGCATCATGCAGGGGGTGGATAACCTCTTCGAGGTCGATACCGTCCAGAACATCATGAAGAAGATCTGCGAGATCGCCGGCGTCACCTACAAGCAGGATGAGAAAAAGGATGTTTCCATCCGTGTGGTCACCGACCACATCCGCTCCACCGTCTTTATGATCGGCGACGGCGTTGTCCCGCAGAATGAGGGCCGCGGCTATGTGCTGCGCCGCCTGCTGCGCCGTGCCGCCCGTCATGGCCGTCTCCTTGGCGTCCGCGAGCCGTTCCTGTATAAGGTCGCCGATACCGTCATCCACGAAAATGAGAGCGCCTATCCTGAGCTCGTCCAGCGCCGGGACTATATCGTAAAGACCATCCGTGTGGAGGAGGAGCGCTTTGCCCGCACCATCGATGCCGGCCTCGATCAGGTCAATTCCATCCTGGAAAAGCTGGCCGCCGAGGGCAAGACCGTCTTTTCCGGTGAGGACGCCTTCCGCCTGTATGATACCTTCGGCTTCCCCATCGACCTCACCCGTGAGCTGTGCGAGGAGCGCGGCATCACCGTGGATGAGGAGGGCTACAAGGCCCTGATGGAAAAGCAGCGCTCCACCGCCCGTGAGGCCACTGCCCGCAATGTCGGCGATGTGGCCTGGGTCGAGGATGTCCTGAAAGGTGTCAAGGGCGGCGAGGACTTCGTCGGCTACGAGAGCCTGACCGCCGAAAGCGAGATCCTCGGTATCGTCTATGAGGGCGAGCGGGTCGAAGCCATCGGTGAGGGCGATGCCGCTCAGATCGTGCTCACCCGCACCCCCTTCTATGCCGAAATGGGCGGCCAGGTGGGCGATAGCGGCACCATCACCTGCGGCGAGAATGTCTTTACCGTCACCGATACCCGCAAATCCGGCTCCGGCCACTTCATTCATGTCGGCACCGTTACCCACGGCACCTTCCAAATGGGCGATACCGTCACCGCCGCCGTGGATGAAAACCGCCGCATGAGCATCATGCGCAACCACACCGCCTGCCACCTGCTGCAAAAGGCACTGCAGGAGGTCCTGGGCGATCATGTCCATCAGGCCGGTTCCCTGGTGGATGATAAGGTCTGCCGCTTCGACTTCAGTCACTTCTCCGCCGTGACCCCCGAGGAGCTGGAAAAGGTGGAAGCCCGTGTCAACGAGCTGATCCTGGAGGCGAACCCCGTCACCACCACCGAAATGCCCATCGAGGAAGCCAAGAAGATGGGCGCTATGGCCCTCTTTGGCGAAAAGTACGGCGATACCGTCCGGGTGGTCAATGCCAATAATAAATCCATCGAGCTGTGCGGCGGCACCCATGTGGATAATACCGCCAAGCTCGGTCTCTTCAAGATCCTCAAGGAATCCAGCGTGGCCGCCGGCATCCGCCGTATCGAGGCCGTGACCGGCCGCGGTGTGCTGGAATACATGGCGGAAAATCAGGCGCTGATGAATACCGCCGCCCAGAACCTCAAGCTGGGCAGCCCCGCCGAACTGCCCCAGAAGACCGCCCAGGTCATGGCGGAGCTGAAGGCCAAGGAAAAGGCACTCTCCGACCTCGAAAATAAGATGGCGGCCAGTGCTGCGGCCGATCTCTTCAAGAACGCCGTCACCGTCAAGGGCCTGCAGGTCGTCACCGGGATGCCCGGCGAAATGAAGCCTGATGCCCTCCGCCTCATGATCGATGAGGCCCGCGGCAATCACCCCGATGCCGTTATCGCTTTGGGCAGTGTATTCGGCGGCAAGGGTACCATCGCCGTGGCCTGCGGTACGGAAGCCGTGAAAGCCGGTGTCAACGCCGGTAAGCTCGTCCGCGCTCTTTGCCAGCTCACCGGCGGCAATGGCGGCGGCCGCCCCGATAGCGCCATGGGCGGTGCCGGCGATCCCGAAAAGATCGCCGAAGCCCTCACCCATCTGCCCGAACTGATCTGATTTTTTGCGGCGCCTTTTTGCGGCGCTCCTCCGTGGAAAGCACCCCCGGCGTCGTCGCTGCCCTTGACAGGCATAAGTACGATTTCATCGTACAACAGCCTGCCTGCGGGCGCTTCTTGCCGGGAGCCCTCTCCCTCCGTCGCGCCCGTCCGTTTTTCCCCAGTTCCATAAATCCCCGGAAAGGAGTATTCTCTCATGTGTGTTTTCTGCAAGATCGCATCCGGCGAGATCCCATCGAACAAGCTGTACGAGGATGATAAGGTCCTCGCCTTCTATGATCTCGATCCTCAAGCGCCCACCCACTTCCTGGTCATCCCCAAGGAGCACATCGCCTCCGCGGCCGAGATCACCCCGGAAAATGCCGGGATGGTGGCCCATATCTTCGCCACCATCGCCCGCATCTGCGCCGAGCATGGCTGGGAAAGCTACCGTGTGGTGACCAACTGCGGTGAGCAGGCCGGCCAGACGGTGCAGCACCTGCATTTCCATGTGCTCTCCGGCCGGGATATGACCTGGCCCCCTGGCTAAACCGATCGCATTTTCCTGTCCCCGCTTTTCGGCGGGGACTTTTTCTTGCAAATGCCGCCGCGCCATGATATAATTTATCCAGATTTTCGTTTGATGGGGAGAGGGAGCATGGCAAAAACCAATAGAAAAGAATCCAGAAAGATCTACGAGGGCTATAAAAAACGCCAAAGACTTTGGAACACTATTTTCATCGTCTTCTTTGCCGTCATCGGTATCGGTTCTGCAGTGCTCAATGGCACCATGGAGCTGGATCCGCAGATCGTCATTGGCAAATACGAGTTTACCTGGTTCCACCTGGTCATCCTGGCCGTCCTGGTAGTGCTGCTGGGCTTCGGCATCGTGGCGCTCAAACGCGACAGCAGCGAGGAGCAGCAGGAGATCTACCGCCAGGAGCGCGAGGAAGCCATCCGTCTGCGGCAGGAGGTCATGGCCGAGCGCAAGCAGGAGATGCAGGATGCCTACAATGCCATGAAGCGCCGCCGCGCCGAGCGTCTGGCCGCCCAGGGTATGGCCCCCACCGCCGCCCCGGCCGATGTGGTGGATGCCGTGGAAATGGTGGAGGCCGTGGAGGCCGAGGCCGCCGAAGCAGTGGAGATGGCGGAGCAAGCCAATGGCGAAAAAGAGGAGAAAACCTCTTGACATCGCCGGCCGAAAGGACTACAATAACCGCATAAATCCCAAAGCGCTATGAGAAAAGTTACCCGCGCCCCGGCACTCCTGCCAGAGAGCGGACGGCACAGGCTGCAACCGTCCGCAGGAGAATGAGGAATTGCGGACCGCCTTTTCCAGCGCGGTGCCAAATCACCGCCGGCCCGGCCCCGTTACCCGCCGCAATGAAGTGGATCGCTTTAGCCGATCCGATTCGGGTGGAACCGTGGGATATTTTGTCTCACCCCGGCTGTTTTCTTCGCAGGAAGAAAGCAGCCGTTTTTATTTTCCCTTTTTCGGCGGCGGTGAAAACCGGCGCTGGCTGTGTCGGGGGTTCGCCATACATCAGTCCGATTTCATCGGACAAGAGTATGCCGTCACCCGCCTCCTTGCCATCATCCGATTTTCCCTCGCCGCCCCTTTGGGATCTTCCGCATCAATTCATCAATGACCAGAAATGGAGGAAATTTATCATGATCAAAATTACCCTGAAAGATGGCTCGGTCAAGGAGCTGGCCGCTCCCCAGTCCATCGCCGATTTTACCAAGGATCTGAGCATGGGCCTGTACCGCAATGCCTGCTGCGCCCTGGTGGATGGCAAGGTCGCAGATCTCTGCGATCTGCTGGACCACGACTGCGCCGTGGAGATCCTCACCTTTGAGGATGAGCAGGGCCAGCGCGCCTTCAATCACACCGCTTCCCACATCCTGGCGCAGGCGGTGCAGCACCTGTTCCCCGGCGCCAAGCTTGCCATCGGCCCCGCCATCGAGGATGGCTTCTACTACGATTTCGATGTCCCTACCCCCTTCACCCCGGAGGACCTGGAAAAGCTGGAGGCCGAAATGGCTGCCATCGCCAAGCAGGATCTGCCCATTGAGCGCTTCTCCCTGCCGGTGGAGGAGGCCAAAAAGCTGATGGCCGATCAGCCCTATAAGCTGGAGCTCATTGAGGAGCACGCCGGCAAGGGCGAAGCCATCGCCTTCCGCCGCCAGGGCGATTTTACCGACCTGTGCGCCGGCCCCCACCTCATGTCCACCGGCCCCGTCAAGGCGGTCAAGCTGACCAGCTGCACCGGCGCCTACTGGCGCGGCAGCGAAAAGAATAAGATGCTCAGCCGTGTTTACGGCTGCGCCTTCCCCAAGCGCAGTATGCTGGAAGAACACCTGGCCCGACTGGAGGAAGCCCGCCGCCGCGACCACAATAAGCTGGGCCGTGAGCTGGAATACTTCACCACCGTTGATGTCATCGGCCAGGGCCTGCCGGTCCTGCTGCCCAAGGGCGCCCGGGTGGTCCAGCTGATGCAGCGCTGGGTAGAGGATACCGAGCAGCAGCGCGGCTACCTCCTCACCAAGACCCCCCTGATGGCCAAGCGCGAGCTCTATAAGATCTCCGGCCACTGGGATCATTACCTGGACGGCATGTTTGTGCTGGGCGATCCCCACGATGAGACCAAGGAATGCTTTGCCCTGCGCCCCATGACCTGCCCGTTCCAGTACCAGGTATTCCTCAACCGCGCCCGCAGCTACCGCGATCTCCCCATGCGCCTGGGTGAGACCTCCACCCTGTTCCGCAATGAGGATTCCGGCGAGATGCACGGTCTCATCCGTGTGCGCCAGTTCACCATTTCGGAGGGCCATATCATCCTGCGCCCCGATCAGCTGGAGGAGGAATTCCGCCACTGCCTGGAGCTGGCTAAGTACTGCCTCGAAACCGTCGGTCTGCTGGAGGACTGCACCTTCCGCTTCTCCCAGTGGGATCCCAACAATACCGAAAAGTACATCGGTACTCCGGAGCAGTGGGATGAGGCCCAGGGCATCATGGGAAAAATCCTCGATCACCTTGGCATCAAGTACACCATCGGCATCGATGAAGCCGCCTTCTACGGCCCCAAGCTGGATATCCAGTACAAGAATGTCTTTGGCAAGGAAGATACCCTCGTCACCATCCAGATCGACCAGCTGCTGGCCGAGCAGTTCGATATGTCCTACATCGACCAGAACGGGCAGAAGGTGCGGCCCTACATCATCCACCGCACCTCCCTCGGCTGCTACGAGCGCACCCTGGCCTACCTCATCGAGAAGTACGCCGGCGCCCTGCCCACCTGGCTTTCTCCCACCCAGGTGGCCCTGCTGCCCATCGCCGACCGTCACCTCGACTATGTCAATGAGATCAAGAAGGCACTGGAGCAGCGCGGCGTGCGCGTAACGGTGGACGACCGCAACGAGAAGATCAACAAGAAGATCCGCGACAGCCAGATGGAGAAGATCCCCTACATGCTGGTCATCGGCGACCGCGATGTGGAAAACGGCACCGTTTCGGTCCGCTCCCGCAAGGAGGGCGACCTGGGCGCCATGGCCCCCGCCGATTTCTACGCGAACCTCACCGAGGAGATCACCACCCGCGCCCGCTGATCCGAACCCCCTACAAACGGCAGGCCCCCACCGGGCCCGGCGCCTTCGGCACCGGGCCCTTTTGCACCTCTCCGCAGGCCCCTGCAAGGGGCAGAATCGGGCCGCAGGCAGGGCCGCCCTCCGGGCGGCCTCAGTGGGCTTCGCCCGCTGGTTCCGGCTGCGCCGGAACGGCCTGCGGCCCGCCCAATTTGCGGCTTGCAGCGGCCTGCTGCCGGCCCCGGCCCCTCACCCAGTTTTCCCCCAATCGTCACATTCCGTTTACAAAAGCAACAAGAAATCCCACGCCCATGGTGGTATACTGGCAGCATCGGCAGTCCGCCCTTGGCTCCACCCAAAAGCCCCGGGCTGGACAAAACCGTAAATCTTTGCTATAATACTAAGCTGTGTTAATACGCAAGGAAGGAGGATGCCCCATGACGGAAGAAAATAAGAGCCTTCAAACCCCGCAGAATGAGCCGGAACCCGAAGCCGAGCCGGTGGATACCGCCGCTGCCATGCAGTACTTCGAGGCCTCGGAAGCCGCCGCGGAAGTCGGCCGGGAGATCCTCGCTTCCCGCAAGCCCAAAAAACAGAAGCAGAAAAAGCCCAAAAAGAAAAAGAGTCCTGTACAGCAGGAACCCGAAACTGCCCCCGCCCCGGAACCCGTCGAGGAACCGGCGGAGCAGCCCGCTCCGGAAGCGACGGAAACCAACGGCTGGCAGCCCTCCCAGCGGGAGGAACCCGCCGCGGAGCCGGCAGCCGAGCCGGCCCCTGCCGAACCCCAGGAATCCCCGGAATCCCAGGAGCCAAAGGCCCCCAAGAAGCCGAAGAAAAAGAAGAAAAAATCCCGGCCGAAGCAGGGGAAGAAAGCCCCCGCCAAGGCAAAGAATGCAAAGCCCAGGGAAAAACGCCCCACTTTGGCGGAATCCTTTGAGAGCATGGAGCGCGGCTGCGCCTACATCGGCATGCAGCTGCTGCGGGAATACTATGCCATTCGCCGGGGCATCGGTCATGTGTACGGCCGTGTCCGGGCCCGGGTGCCCATCCTGTGGCGGAGCCTGCGCTTTAAGGTCGTCCGCCGGACGGAGCACTTCGCCGATGAGGTGCTGTTCCCCTACCGCATCCTGCACGATGAAACAGCCGAGCTGGCCGCCGCCCTGCGGGATAAGACCCCGGAAGGGAAAGCCGGCCGCCGGGAGGCCTGGCGGGATTACAGCCGGGCAGTGGCCCGCCCCTTAAACCGCATCGCCAATTTCTTTGCACCCATCTTCGGCCTGGCCATTCTGGCCGGCGCCATCGCCTTCTTCAATCAGTTTACCTTTGCCTTTCGGGTGGAGTATAACGGCGAGTCCATCGGCTACATCGCCCAGGAAAGCGACTTTTACGAGGCACGGGATGCCATGCTGGCTCGCCTCATCAATGAGGAATACATCCCGCCGGAGGATACCATCCCCACCCTTTCTTTGGCTGTTGCCAAGGAAAAGGACCTCCTGACCAAGGAAGAACTCACCGATGCCATCATGCGCTCCTCCGGCAATGAGCTGGTGGATGCCTCCGGCTTCTATCTCGAGGGCAAGTTCCTCGGCGCCTTGGAGGACGGCAATGAGTTCCTGCTCTACATGGATAAGGTGCTGAATAACTACCGCACCGGGGAAGAGCACGAAACGGTGCAGTTCACCAAAAATATCCGGCTGGAGGACGGCGTTTATCCCGTTAGCTCGCTCATGACCGTTTCCAATCTGCAAAGTTACCTGCGCAGCAATAAGGAGCTGCGCCGCAGCTACACCGCCCGCCCCGGCGAGACCATCGAAGCCATCGCCAAGCGCTACGGCCTGACGCTGGAGGAGATGTACGACCTCAATACGGAGCTGGAGGAGTACCTCACCGCCCTGCGGCAGCAGCAGCTGGGCTACGATCCCGATTCGGTCATCCTGCCCGATTCCGGTACCCCGGCCGAGGAGTGGAACGCCCGGCTGGAGGATATTTCCGTCAGTGGCGAAACTCCGCTGGAAACCGCCATCAATAACGGCATGGTGCTGTATATGGGCCTGCTGTACTGGCCGGAGGACCTGCCGGATGGCGCCGCCGAGGAGCTGGCCGCGGCCGCCGGGGATAACAATGCCCTGTACCGTCTGCAATATGGCATCACCGATGAAACGGCGGAAGCCCCGGCCGATGAGGCCCCGACGGATGCCGCCGCCGATAATACAGCCGATTCGACCGATCCCGCCACGCCGGCGGAGGACGCCGAAAGCGGCGAAACCACCACCGGCACCCCCATGCAGACCATCAGCCTCATCCCGTTGGAGCAGGTGCCCCTGCAGGGCGATGAGGAACTGCTGGTGGTGCAGATGGATGTGGAGCTGGGCATCCAGGTGACCCGCCGGGAAACCTATATGGCCAATGTCCAGTTCGGCACCACCTATCAGGATAACAACAAAAAGCCGATCGGGGATACCAGCACCATTTCCGCCGGTATTTACGGCCAGGATGAAGTGGTGGCCGATGTCACCTACATTGACGGCGTAAGAGTGGGCGAAACGGTGCTGAGCCGTACCCGCCTCAAGGACCCGGTCAATCAGGTTATCGCCCGCGGCACCCAGACCATTGATGACTATTTTGCGAGCACCGGCGGCCGGTTCATCTGGCCCGCCGACGGCGGCTACTTTAATGGCTCGCTGGGCGCCTACGGCGGCCACACCGGCATGGATATCGCCTGTCCCATGGGCACCACGGTCCGTGCCTCCAAGGCAGGTACCGTTACCACCGCCCTCAATTACGGCTGGAACTACGGCTACGGCAGAACGGTGGTCATCAACCACGGGTACGGCCAGACTACCCGCTATGCCCATATGTCCAATGTCACCGTTACGGTCGGGCAGTATGTCAAGCAGGGCCAGGTCATCGGTTACAGCGGCAGTTCCGGTAATTCCAGCGGCCCGCACCTGCACTTCGAGATCCGTATCGATGGTGCCATCAAGGCGCCGGAGAACTATATTGGCAAGGTCTACAACCGCTAAGCCAAAGAAAAATACAAGCCTTACAGTCCCCCCAACGGAGTACTCCGCTGGGGGGACTTTTTGGAGGAAAGAGGCAAGGCCCACAGTGTTTTGAGGGAAGCCTCCCCCAAAATGAGCTGCGGCAGGTTGGCTGCTATTTTGCCGTCCTACCGGTGAGCTGCCGGAAAGGGAAAACTTTACTGCCCCGTGGCAGTGATGGTAATCTGCAGGGTCAGATCGGCGGCGGGGGCGGCCCCAAGAGCATAGACGGTCAAGGTGCCATTGGCATTGGCAGCGGTAAGGGCGGTGACCCCGGCCTCCTGCAAGGCCATCAGCTGGGCGGCGGTGGGATGCAGAGCCACCAGTGAACCAGCGGTCAGTCCGGCCAAAGCGGCGGCTTGGGAATAGGGTTCCTCGGTACTCCATCCGGCAGCGGTAAGGGTGATGCTCCCCAAAGTAATGGCAGCTTCGCCGGGATCGCCTTTCGGCCCTTGGGGGCCGGTTTCCCCTTTCGGCCCCTGAGGACCGGTTTCGCCGGGATCGCCTTTCGGCCCTTGAGGGCCGGTCTCGCCGGGATTGCCCTTCGGCCCTTGAGGGCCGGTCTCGCCGGGATTGCCCTTCGGCCCTTGGGGGCCGGTTTCACCAGTGTCGCCCTTCGATCCCTGAGGGCCGGTCTCACCGGGGTCCCCTTTTGGCCCCTGAGGACCGGTTTCACCGGGGTCCCCTTTTGGCCCCTGAGGACCGGTTTCGCCGGGGTCACCCTTCGGCCCTTGGAGGCCGGTTTCCCCGTTTTCCCCTTTCGGCCCTTGCGGGCCGGTCTCACCAATGTCGCCCTTCGGCCCCTGGGAACCGGTCTTACCAGTGTCACCCTTCGGTCCCTGAGGGCCGGTTTCACCAGTGTCGCCCTTCGGTCCCTGAGGGCCGGTCTCACCAGTGTCGCCCTTCGGTCCTTGAGGGCCGGCTTCGCCGGGAGCGCCGTTTTGGCCGTCTTTTCCGTCCTTACCGTTGGTGCCGTCTTTGCCATCCCGGCCGTTAAATAGCCCGGCATCGGCATCGGTCCGGAGGGCATCTGCCACCGAAACGGCGGCTTCCGCCTTGGTAAGCAGGCTTTGGACGAGGGTGGGGGTGGCTTCAGTGGGGGTATTTTCCTCCGGCTGGGTGCCGGTGCATATGGGCCCCAGCAGGCAGCTGACTGTCGGCAGGACCATCTCCTCCCCGCGGGTGCCGTATACCCCCACACGCAGGTACTCGCCCGCACGGGTGAGGCATTCCCACGGGATGAAGCATTGGTTATCCTCCCCCAGCAGGCAGCTGACGCTGACGGTGCCGGCGGTGAAAACGGCGGTGCGATCGAGGGCAGCCCACTGCGGGGAGAAGCGGAACCGCACCGGGACGGCCTGTACCATACCGGTGGTGAGAAGTTCATTTTGGGCCACGGTGATGGCGGCCCCGGTGACTTGACAAATGATCATAAATTTCCTCCTTGTGATAAGATCCCCTGCACTAATACGGCAAAATGGGCCCTTTTTTGCATGTGAAAGGTTAATATTTCACTTTTTTTAATGGAAAATTTACAATATTGGAGGAATATGGGCTGATTTTGCATAAGGATTGGGCCAATGAGACAATGATTTACTGGGAATATAAGTTTGTTTCGCGGGACGATTTGCGGCCACCTGGCGGCGAAAGCCTCCCTTGTGTAAAGGGAGGTGGCGAAGGTGCCTGCGGCGCATTTTATTTTGGATTCTGCTGAGACCGAATTAAAATAAACACCTTATAAGCGTCGTCGCGTCGGACGCAACCTTCGCTTAAGTCGGGCTGACCCTGCGCTTTGCTCCGGGCAGCCCTCCCCGCTGCGGTGCATCCTCCTTTCCCCACAAGGTCTTACGACCTTGCGGGGGCCCCGATTATACGGGGTGTACCGACGCGTGGGGGTCTCGGGGTCCTCCCCGAGTGACTTTTGGTTACTTTTCTTCACAGAAAAGTAACCCCCCCGCCGGGCAGGCGTGCAGTCTGTCACCCTGTGGTGACTCCGCGACGCCGACAGGCGAGATGAAATTATTACCTTTTGCCGGCAACCCCTCAGTCACGGCTACGCCGTGACAGCTCCCCTTACACAGGGGAGCCTTTGGGTGTGCCGACAGGTGAGATGAAATTCGGTATAAAAGGGGTCGCGGGGGATGGGGACGCGGAGCCGAGCGCCGCCTGTGGCGGATGCAGCGAGGCGGAGCATCCGCAGCGGTCGAAAAAATCAAGCAAGCGAACAGCGCGAAGATTTTTTCGGGCACCGCAAGGCGGCAGGGACTGCGATTGGCCGAGGAGGACGAGAAACCCGGGTCGCAGGGAGAGAGCGTGGGACTGCGGCTGGCCGAAGCGCTGGGCGAATAGACAAAAAATTTATGTCGATTTTACAAAGTATGGTATTTCGCCTTGACAAAGGGACGATGGGGGCGTAAAATAGAACGGAATAATTGTAGATACTTTACAAATTATTTGTTCAATTACCCCCTCCCCCGCAGCGGGGGAACTTTTACGATACATTCATAAGAAAGGATGGACCCTGACCAATGGTAGAGATGAAACTGTGGCTTGTGATAGTCGCAGCGGTAGCTCTCGTACTGGTTGCCGGAGTCGTCGCCTTTTTTCTGGGCGTTAAGTATAGAATGAAGGTTGCTGAAGCAGAGCTTGGTTCCGCCGAGGAGGAAGCCAAGCGTTTGATCAGTGACGCCATTAAGACCGCCGAGAGCAAGAAAAAAGAGGCACTGGTAGAGGCAAAAGACGAGATCTATCGCATGAAAAGCGAAGCCGACCGTGAAGTGAAGGAGCGGCGCAGCGAGGTGCAGCGGCAGGAACACCGCCTGCAGCAAAAGGAAGAAAACCTCGATAAGAAGATCGATAACCTGGAGAAAAAGGAAGAGGCCGTGCAGCGCCGTCAGGCGGAAGCCGATGAACGCCTGCAGGAGGTCGAGCAGATCAAGAAGAGCCAGTTTGAGATGCTGGAGAAGGTTTCGGGCTTTAGCAAGGAGCAGGCGAAGGACTACATGCTGCAGATGCTGGAGAACGAGCTGACCCACGAAAAGGCGCTGAAGATCACCCAGTACGAGCAGCAGCTGAAGGAGGAGAGCGACGAAAAGGCCCGCGAGATCCTTTCCACCGCCATTCAGCGCTGCGCCAGCGACCATGTGGCAGAGGTCACCGTTTCGGTGGTGCCGCTGCCCAATGATGAAATGAAGGGCCGCATCATCGGCCGTGAGGGACGCAACATCCGCACGCTGGAGAACTTGACCGGCGTGGATCTCATCATAGATGATACCCCCGAGGCGATCACCCTTTCCTGCCACGATCCCGTGAAGCGTGAGGTGGCGCGGCTTTCGCTGGAGAAGCTCATCCAGGATGGACGCATCCACCCGACCCGCATAGAGGAAACCGTGGAGAAGGCCCGCCGTGAGGTGGAAACTAAAATCAAGCAGGACGGCGAACGGGCAGTTATTGAGACCGGCGTACACCACCTGCATCCCGAGCTGATGAAGCTGCTGGGCCGGATGCGCTACCGCACCAGCTACGGCCAGAATGTGCTGGAGCACTCCATAGAGGTGGCAAAGCTGGCGGGCAGCATGGCGGCCGAGCTGGGACTGGACCCCACCCTGGCACGGCGTGCCGGTCTGCTGCATGATATTGGCAAGTCCCTGACCCACGAGATAGAGGGCAGCCATGTGGCCATTGGTGTGGAGCTGGCCAAGAAATACAAGGAAAGCCCCGAGGTCATCCACGCCATAGAGGCGCACCACGGCGATGTGGAGGCCAAGACGGTGGTAGCCTGCCTGGTTCAGGCGGCGGATGCCGTAAGCGCGGCCCGTCCCGGCGCGCGGCGTGAAAACCTCGAAAATTACATCAAGCGGCTGGAGAAGCTGGAAGCCATCGCAACCTCCTTTGAGGGTGTGGAGAAATCCTACGCCATCCAGGCGGGACGCGAGATCCGCATCATCCTCAAGCCGGAGGTCATCAGCGATGACCAGATGGTCATTGTGGCCCGTGATATCGCCAAGAAGATCGAGGAGGAGATGGATTATCCCGGTCAGATCAAGGTGAATGTGGTGCGGGAGACCCGCGCTGTGGATTACGCCAAGTAAGCCGAAAAGTAAACCGAAAAAAGAAAAAGCCCTCCGCAGGGGAAGCCTTGCGGGGGGCTTTGTGCGTTTAGGGGGAGCGCGCGGAGGGGGAGAGGGCGGGCGCAGCAAAAACCGGAAAAAGACAGGGAAAGGACGGCCCAATTGGGCGGAAAACCCGGCAAAGCACCGGGCGGGGCAAAGCCGCGTAATATAAAAACAGACCCGGGCGCGGGCAGTAACCGGCGCGGGGGTCATGTAGGGGGCAGGGGGAGCAATCTCTCTGCCCCCGTAGTGATATTACAGCAGGGCGGCGCGATAGGCGGCCACCAGCTGCGGGAATGAGGTGCGGGCATTGGCAGCGGAGGGGCTGGGCAGCCCGATGGCGGGCAGACCAGCTTGGGGCTCCACCAGGCGGCGGTAAAGCCGTGCGGCGGTGCTGCCGGTGGCGGCGATGCGGGTGATGCCCGGATACCGGCGCAGCAGGCCGGGGATATCATTGGGGATGGGATCCCGGATGGTGCTGTCCGCGGCGCCGGTGATGGTACAGCTGGCCAGCACATCCCACAGGGCCAGACCGTGGGAGAGCAGCAGCTCGGCGCGGCCCTCGCTGGTCTTGGGGTCCTCCTCGCCGTACAGGGCCGCGATGACCGGCCAAAAGCGGTTCTGCGGGTGGGCGTAGTAAAAAGTCTCCGCGCGGCTGCGGGGACTGGGCATGGTCCCCAGGATAAGGGTATGGCTTTCCGCTGTGATGAGCGGAGCCAGCGGATGCAGAACAGTTTGCGGCATAGAGGGACCTCCGGTGGGTGCAGGGACGGCCCGGCGGGCCGCGGCGCCATGGCGCCGCGCGGCG
>ENA-UOOA01004866-UOOA01004866.1-human-gut-metagenome-genome-assembly--contig:-P61old-NODE-4866-length-14716-cov-7.106064_pt1 | contig 14716 bp, 20 predicted proteins | sample MGYA00242467_ERZ724014 | MGnify/ENA metagenome assembly ERZ724014
AGCAATCGGGGTACAATGGCTTTTTCGGCAAAACAGCGTCCTTATCGGCTTTGTTACCCTCCGATTGTTTTGTCTAGAGAAGAGACGGGAACACCACCCCACAAAGGAGCTGAGCACATGCGGATATCGACAAAAGGACGCTACGCCCTGCGGATGCTGCTGGATCTGGCCGAACACCAGGGCGACGGCTATGTGGCGCTGAAGGACATTGCCGAGCGCCAGCAGATATCCAAAAAATATCTGGAACAGATCGTCCCCATTCTCAACCGCTCGGATATTCTCAAGACCAACCGCGGCTACCAGGGGGGCTACCGCCTGTCCAAAAGCCCGGAGCACTACACCGTGGGGATGATCCTGCGCCTGACCGAGGGAAGCCTGGCTCCGGTGCCCTGCGCTGAACAGGAGCCGGTGGAATGCCCCCGCAGTGCAGAGTGCGCCACGCTGCCGGTGTGGCAGGGGCTGTACCGGGTAGTCAGCGAATATCTGGACGGCATCACCCTGCAGGCGCTGCTGGAGCAGCAGCAGGCACGGTACGAAAACGACTATGTCATCTGACGCACCAAAAAAAGAAACCAGCGGCCGTCCGGATATCGCCGGACGGCCGCTGTTCTATTGGTTCGTTATTCTGCAAACATTGGCGTGGAAAGATACCGCTCACCGGTATCCGGCAGCAGCGCCACGATCAGCTTCCCCTTGTTTTCCGGCCGCAGAGCAAGCTGCGTAGCCGCAAACATCGCCGCGCCGGAGGAGATGCCCACCAGCAGCCCCTCTTCCCTGGCCAGCGCCCGGCCGGTTGCAAAGGCATCCTCGTTGCTCACCGGCAGAACCTCATCATAGATGCCGGTATTCAGGGTATCCGGCACAAAGCCGGCGCCGATCCCCTGGATCTTATGCGGGCCGGCCTTGCCCTGCGACAGCACCGGCGAGGTCGCCGGCTCTACGGCCACCACCTTTACCTGCGGATTCTGCGCCTTGAGATATTCGCCAACACCGGTCACCGTGCCGCCGGTGCCAACGCCCGCCACAAAGATATCCACCTTACCGTCGGTGTCCTGCCAGATCTCCGGGCCGGTGGTGCGGCGGTGAACCGCCGGGTTGGCCGGGTTGGTAAACTGGCTGGGGATAAAGCTGTTCGGCGTGGCCGCCGCCAGCTCCTTGGCCTTTTCAATGGCGCCCTTCATCCCCTTGGCACCCTCGGTCAGCACCAGCTCGGCGCCGTAGGCCTTGAGCAAATTGCGCCGCTCTACACTCATGGTCTCCGGCATGGTCAGGATCACCCGGTAGCCCCTGGCTGCCGCCACCGATGCCAGACCGATGCCGGTATTGCCGCTGGTCGGCTCAATGATGACCGCCCCCGGCTTGAGCAGCCCCTTTTCCTCCGCATCGTCCAGCATGGCGCGGGCAATGCGATCCTTCACGCTGCCGGCGGGATTGAAAAATTCCACCTTTGCCACCACCGTAGCCGGCAGGCTGCGGGCAGCGGAGTAGTTTTTCACTTTGACCAAAGGGGTGGAACCAATCAGATCGGTTATTGTCTCATACACTTTCATTGCTGTGACCTCTTTCCTTATGAATTTTCATTTGCCTACTAAACCTACAAAGTTTATAGGCATTATTATATGCAGCGATTCGGCATTTGTCAACCCCTTTTGGAAAATTTTTTATATTTTCTTGTGTTGGCGCCGTTTTCCCAGGGGCAGACTTGACTTTTTGCCGCGCCGTACGTATAATAAATGCCTACAAACCTTGTAGGTTATACTAAAGGAGACTACGCCCTATGCCCAATCAATTTTCCAGAACCGAATTGCTGTTCGGCCCGCAGGCCATGGAGACACTGCGCCATTCACGCGTGGCCGTTTTCGGCATCGGCGGTGTGGGCAGCTACACAGCCGAGGCGCTCATCCGCAGCGGTCTCGGTGCCATCGACCTGATCGACGACGATAAGGTCTGCCTGACCAACCTCAACCGGCAGCTTTTTGCCACCCGAAAAACCGTGGGACAATACAAGGTGGATGTCGCCGCCGCCCGTCTGGCCGATATCAACCCGGACGCAGCTGTGCACACCCATAAGGTCTTCTATACACCCGATACCGCCGGGCAGTTTGATCTGACGCAGTACGATTATATTGTTGACGCTATTGATACCGTAACCGGCAAGCTGGCGCTGGCCGTCAATGCCACCGACGCCGGCACCCCCATCATCAGCTCCATGGGGGCGGGCAATAAGCTGGACCCCACCGCCTTCGAGGTGACCGATATTTACAAGACCGCCGTCTGCCCCCTGGCCAAGGTGATGCGCAATGAGCTGAAAAAGCGCCGCATCCGCCGGCTGAAGGTGGTATACTCCAAGGAGCTGCCAATGACCCCGCTGGAGGACGGCGCTGCCGGCTGCCGCACACACTGCATATGCCCCCCCGGCACAGCCCGCAGCTGCACACAGCGGCGGCAGGTGCCCGGCAGCAATGCCTTTGTGCCGCCGGTGGTCGGGTTGATTATCGCCGGCGAGGTGCTGAAGGATCTGACCGGTGTCCGTGGCCGCGGACCGGGGCTGTAACGATCTTTTGTACAAAAAAAGGACGGCAGACACCTCTTTGGTGTCTGCCGTCCTTTTCCGCATCCAGCGGCACTCCGCCCCGCGGGCGAAACCGGAGGCCATCAAACCCTTTCTACTCAAAGCGAACATTCAAACTGGGCAAGCACACGCATAACTTCATCAGAGCCAAGCGTCTCACAAATGGATGCGGGGTCAAGCAGACCGCCCTCGAACCGGGGCGGGAACACCTCCTCAAGCCGGGTACCCTCGGGCATACGGATGCCGCTGAGTGTCTGTGCAAGCTGATCGGTGGTTAATGCATCCTTCGGAAAGGAAACGCGCGGCACAGCTGGATCACACAGGGGTGGGAGGATCTCGTCGTCATCCTCCGGAAAGGCAGGGGCAAGCCCCAGATGACTGGCCAGGAAAGAGGCTATTTCAAAGCGGTCGCGGGAAGTCCAGGAGTGCGTTGTCGGAGTCGTCATCACCCGGACCCGATCACCAGCATCCAGCTGCTCATACACCGCCCGCACCTTGCGCCCATTGCGCCTGAACAGGTCGTAGGGGATCAGGCTGTCCAGCTCCCCCTGCTCAAGCAGCAGCGGACGGGGAGCAAACAGGCTGAGCAGCTCCCACATCTCCAGCCGGCCGGCGTAGTGCGGCAGCAGGTTGCAGGCACAGTGGAAGCGCTCTTTCTGCAGGATGTAGCTGAATTCGGACGGGTAACCACTGGCCGAGAGCACAGAAATCTCCGGGCACAGCGCAGCCAGAAAGGTGCACAGCGTACCGCCGCCGGAGTTTCCGCAGGCACCAATCCGCGTCTCGTCCACAAAGGGCAACGCCGCCAGGCACCTGACCCAGGCAAGCGTCTCCATGACGATCAGCCCCTGCAGACTCAGGCCGCAATAGAACGGTGCAACGCAGTGCGCGTGACCAAACGGTGCACGCTCCCCCTGACCGATGTTGTCACTGACAAGCACATAGGCTCCCTGCAGCACCAGGCGCTGCGCCATGCGCTGGTAGCAGTCCGTCAGGCGTCCCTCCTCACCGTGGCCCGGACAGACCAGCACAAGCGGTCGCTTTCCGCCGCCATCCGGGCGGTACAGGCTGGCTGAGCCGTAAAAGCGCGGCCAGGACTCGAAGAGCAGATGCTCGACCGTGTAGCCCTCGAAGCGCTCTAGGCTACCCGAAAGCACCCGGATGGTCGGGATCAGCGACTCCCGCAGACCGAGTACATCCTTGGCTGTGGCGAGGATCGCCTCGCGATCCTCCGGCAGCCACGGGCGGCGCAGCGGCTGGCTGGCGCGCGCCTGCGCAAAGCGGCGCTCGTAGAAATCGTATACCTGCATGGTACGCATAAGCTTTTCATCCATGAAATGACCCTCCTTGGCCGATCGGAAAATACGGAAGAAAAGGGGAGGTATGCCTCCCCTTTTCGATCAACCGTTGTTGTTAAAATGGTGCACAGCGTACCGGGTGTAATCCTCGTCGGGCAGCGCGGGCAGCTTGCGGAAGCCCTGTCCCAGATTGCAGCCATTTTCGACCAGACGGCGCTGGAGCGTGGGCACATCCAGGTCGCGCACGCGGCACTGCTTCTGGATGGACAGCGCAGCAGCGGTTCCGGCGGCCTCGCCCAGCGCCATGCAGCACATAATCAGACGGGTGCCGCTCTGGCCGGGAACATCGGCGGAGATATTCCGGCCGGCCGCCAGCACATTTTCCAGACGCACCGGCAAAAGCGACCGGAAAGGAATATCGTAATAGTACGCGCTGTCATCCGGAATAAGCTCTTTCATATTGACACGGGCAATCCCATCCTCTGGCGGCAGCTGCGACCCCCAGCCGGCACGGTTGGCGATGTAGGCCGGTGTGCCATCGGGCAGCGTGCCTTTGAACCACTTCATATTGCCGGCCGACTCAAAACCGTGCAGATCGAAGCCGTGCTGGCTGATGGCGATGACATCATCAAATTTGCGGGCGTAGGCAATATCCATACCGGTGAACACATACTCGCCCAGGATGCGGCGGCTCTCGCGCACACCCAGCAGAGAGCCGGTATAGCTCAGGTAGGATTTCTCGAAACCGGGTACATTCTCGCGGATGAAATCGGCAAGAATGGCCGCCTGCTCACGGCCCTCGATGTACATACGGGTAAGATCGCGGTTATCGGTGGGGAAGCAGTGCCGGGAGTGCGCGAAGCATATGCCAATCTCATCCATGCCGCACTGCTCCGGCCGGCCGGGAATGCGCGTCCACCAGTTGAGGTGGTTGTCGATCTCGTAGGGCAGTTTGCCCTCCTGTAGTGCATGGGCAATAAGATTGATCCACTTGGGGTCGGTCGCATACAGTTCGCTGGCCTTATAGGCCTCATAATCTACGCCGCCCAGCACAAATTCAAGTGAGCAGCCCATGGACATGCCATCCTCCAGCCGCCCGGTCATCGTCTCGCCGCCCGCAAAGTAGACCAGATCGGAATCACCGGAAGCATCCACAAAGCGCTTGCCCAGGATGACCTGCGCCCCCTTCTTGGTGTGCACAACGACACCGCGCACCGCATTTCCCTCGACCACGGTATCAATCAGCGGCGTCACCAGCAGGCAGTCGCAGCCGTATTCCTTCAGCATGCGGTCAAACACCAGCTTGTGCTTTTCGGGATTGGAATTGCGGTGGTACAGGCCGTTTTCAGCCTCAAGCGCCTGAAAGAATTTCTGGCCCACACCGGACACGAAATCCAGCGGGATATTGACCACGCCCATCGTGACTAGACCACCCAGTGCGGAGGTGTTCTCAATGACGATCGTTTTCGCCCCCGCCTGAGCCGCCGCCAGCGCAGCGCCCACGCCAGCCATGCCGCCGCCTACGACCACGACATCATATTCGCCGTATACCGGCAGTTCACGCCCGCCGCAGACCAGCTTTCCGTCTTTAATCTCATAGTTAATCATGTGTTTCCTTCCTTTCCAACCGATGAATGGCCTCAGACTGACAGTTGTAGGCGCAGCGCCCGCAGCCGATGCATTTGTCCGCGTCAATGCAGGCGCTTTCGTCCTCATGTACGGAGATTGCCTTCACCGGGCATTCATACACGCACATCAAGCACAACACACAGCCCGGGCCGACCTGATAATAAAACCTGGTTTTTGCCATGCCGCTCACCTCACTTTGCTGGCTTCATCATACCATGCAGGCCGGGGGAAGTAAATGGCGTGAAGTCGCATTGATTTGCACGATTTTCTCATTCACACTTGACAGAGCGGCAGGGGCGGCGTATCATGGAAGACGAGGTGATGAACCATGACAGTGGTGCCCCTTTCCCGGCTGCGTTTTGCCCAATATTCGATCAGCCGGGTAGCCGCGATCCATCAGACGCCCGTCTACCGCACGATGAACAGCCGCCGGCGGGACTGCAACGGACTAATCCTGATGGACAAAGGCGAGTGCGTCTACCGCTGGCAGGGCGGAGAAACACGGCTGGTGCCCGGCTCACTGATCTACCTGCCCTACGGCTCCCGGCATCAGCTGGAGGTAACAACGGACGAATTCGCGTTTTACCGGGTAGATTTCACCCTGACAGGCGAGACGGGAGAAACCCTGATCTTTTCAGAGGGACCGCTGCCGATCTCCCAGACCGCCAGCCGGTATCTGCGCGACAATGTGCAGGCATTAACCGAGCACTTTCTGCGCTCAAACGATGTGCTGCGCAGCACCTCGCTGATCTGTGCAATCCTTTCTGAGGTGACATGCCAGTTTGAGTCCGAGCAACCCAGCCGTCTGGCCCCTGTACTGCAATACCTGGCCGACCACTACCGCGAGGAGGTGGATTGCGCCAAGCTGTGTGAGCTGTGCTTCCTGAGCCCGGCGCAGATGTACCGCCTGTTCCGCGAAGAGACCGGAACCACCCCCATTGAATACCGCAACCGTCTGCGGGTGCAGCGCGCCTGCCAGCTTCTGCATGGCCGCGAATGTACCATCAGCGATATCGCATCCCTGCTTGGCTTCGAGAGCGTGTATTACTTTAGCCGGGTATTCAAGAGGATCACCGGCGTGGCTCCGTCGCGATGGTAAAATGGTAAAAAAGAAGAACGGCAGACGCCTGCTCGGCGTCCGCCGTTCTTCTTTGGTATCAATGGATTTCCACCCTGCGAATGGCGCCTGAAAGCCTCAGACCTTTGGGGCAGCCAGATTACCGGCGCGCAGCTCCTGCAGCCTTTGCTGGATGCGCCCGACGCCCTCTTCGATCCCGGTGATATCGGCCACTGCCTGCTCCATCGGGCAGGGGGCGGTCTTATCCCGGTTCATGATGCCCGGCACCAGGGTATGATACTGAGCATATACCCCATGCGCCTCCAGCAGATCGGCGGCGGCCTGTGACAGGATCCCGGCGTACACCGCCGTCACACCCACCTTGATCAGCAGCATGGCCGACGCCTTGCCCACCACACGGTCAGCCGCGGCATAGCCGGGGAAGCTTCGCCCCTCCCGAATAAAATCGGCCAGCGGCGCCACTCCGCGCTTATCGCTGAGCACAACAGCCTCTCCCCGGCACAGCGCCAGGGTGTGGCCGGGCAGCTGCCGGATCGCCTGCTCCAGATCACGCATGGCGGCCACCACGCTGCAGTAGCCGCCGCAGCCCCATGATCAGCAGCGGCGCCAGCACCGCCTGCAGCACAAGGCCGGGCACCCCCGCCCGGATCTGTCCCCAGATCACCGCTGCGGTGAAGGGGGCCGCTGCCGACAGCCGCTGCAGGGCTGCAACCGCCAGCAGGAAGAAGGCTCTGCCGCTGAGCTGCGCCAGCACCACCGCCGGAAAGGCCATCAGGCCGTTGCGCTCAATGCAGCCGGAAAACAGGCCGGTCACCAGCGCAAACACCGCCAGCTCGGCCATCATAAACGGCAGCCGGGCCAGCGCCGGCATCGGCGCACCTGCCGCCGAGGTGATCAGGAAGCTCACCAGCGGCGACAGCACCCCAACGCAAAGCCCCCAGCGTGCCCCCAGCAGACAGCCGCCGAGCAGCACCGGCAGATACATCGGCAGCAGCACGATGCCCGCCTGCGCACCATAGGTCATGTGCGCCAGCTGCGGCAGCAGCACCGCCAGCGCAATGATCCCGGCCGCAATCAGCGCCTTTACACCGATCCGGGTCATCCGGGCCGCCTGTCTTCTTTCCAATACAGCTTCAATCATGTTCATCCGTCTCCTTTATCGAAAATAGTCGGCAATGGTTTTCATCCGCTGCTGCTGCTCCACATGGAAGGGGCAGCGGCGGTTGCAGTGCCCGCAGGCCAGGCAGGCATCCGCGTTCACCCGCAGCTTGCTGTAATGATCATGCGCCATCGCATCCCCGGCAAGCGACAGGTCGTAATACTTGTTCACCAGGCCGATATCAATACCGGCCTGGCAGGGCTGGCAGTGGTTGCAATACACGCAATTGCCCACCGCCGCACGCGGCGTAAATGCGCCGATCACCGCGTAGTCGTTTTCTTCCCGGCTTGCCTGCAAAAAGGGCAGCAGAGCATGCAGATCCTCCAGGCTGCGCACACCGGGCACCGCCGCCAGCACTGCCGGCCGATCCAGCACATACTGCAGGCACTGGTTCTTGGTCATTGCTGTGCGGAACGGGGAGGTCCTGTCCGATAAAAGCTGTCCCCCATGGAACGGCTTCATCACGGATATTCCGACGCCCTGCGCCTCGCAGCGGCGGAAGAGCGCGGCCCGCTCATTGGTGGTGCCGATGCCGTATTCATCCCCACACTCCAGATCGTATGCCGGATTGATGGAAAACATCATCATATCCACCAGCCCGGTATCCAGCAGGCGGTGCGCCACCGCCGGTGTATGGGAGGAAAAGCCGATATGCCGGACAATCCCCTGCACCCTGAGCTGCTCCACATAGGTCAGAATGCCGCTGCGGCGGATATTCTCCAGGTCGCCCTCGTCATCCACACAGTGCAGAAAGCCGAAATCCACATAGGTTGTCTGCAGCTTCTCCAGCTCCCAGGCAAAGGTGGCACGGATGGTTCCAGATCGCGCGACCAGCCGTACTCCCCCGCAGCATTGTACACCGCGCCGAAGTGGAGCTGGAAATATACCTTTTCCCGCACACCGGCAATGGCCCGGCCAAACGGCTCATACACCGCCGCACCGCCGGCACACAGGTCAAAAAAGTTCACACCGTTGCGGATCGCCTCACGCACCACCGCCTCGATCTCCGCCGGCGGGGTGTTCTGTATGCCGCCCATGCCCAGGCCGAGGCAGGAAAGGCGTTCCTCCCCATGCGGCAGCTTCCGGTATTCCATCATGTCGTTTCAAACTCCTTTACCACATCCTGCAGCAGCCGGCGGATCGGCAGGTGCTGCGGGCAGGCCGCCTCGCACCGGCCACACCCGATGCAATCGGACGCCTTGCCGTTATGCTTGGTATAGACCTCACCGTAATAATAGTTGGCATTCCAGTCATGGTGGATCTGCTTGGCGTTCATCAGTGAGAACAGATCGGGGATAGCGATATGCCGCGGGCAGCCGTCCGTGCAATAGCGGCACGCCGTGCAGGGGATCAGATGCATGGAGCGGAACACCTCGCACACCCGCCCGATCGCCGCCTGCTCGGCAGCGTCCAGCGGCCGAAATTCTTTCATATAGGACAGGTTATCCCGCATCTGCTCCAGGTTGCTCATACCGGAAAGCACCATCGCAACCCCCTCAAAGCCGGCCGCAAACCGGATGGCATAGCTGGCCGGGCTGCCGCCGTGCAGCTCCTCCAGCACCTGCGCGGCCGCCTCCGGCAGGCGCACCAGATTGCCGCCCTTATAACCGGGTCCATCACGATCACCGGCTTGCCATGGCAGCGGCAAACCTCATAGCACAGACGCGACTGCACTGCCGGGTCGTCAAAATCCAGGTATTCAGCTGGATCTGCCCGCCGAGATACACACGGGCAGTGTCAAAGTAATTGAACCCCTCCGCCATGTACAGGTCTACCATGCGGGTAAATTCGTCGTAATCGACCTTATCTTCCTTCAAGGGCAGACGCATACAGCCAAAACCGAAATTCTTTTTTGCCTTATCCAGACCGGTCATCGACTCTTCCTCCTTCTGCATCATCAGGGTTTATCGCAGGGCTTATCCCAGGTCAGCTTGCCGGTTTCCACCGCCGCCTCGTAGCGGGCGATCTTGTAGTTCAGCAGGTCAAGTGTGGATTCGATCTTTTCCTTTTGCAGCAGCAGCGTCTCCCGCTGCTCCTGCAGCAGCTCCAGCCGTGCGCGGATGGTCGAATCCCCCATGCGGAACAGCTTCACATATTCGATGATTGCTTCGATCGGCAGGCCGGCGCCCCGCATACACAGCACCAGCTCGATCCAGCCCATATCCTCCTCGGTATAGGTGCGGATACCGCCCGCGGTGCGTCCCACCGGCGGCAGCATACCGATGCGCTCGTAGTAGCGCAGTGTATCGGTTGATATGGCATATTTTTCGGCAACCTCTTTTATCGTCACGGGCTTTGCCTCCTTTCGTTAAAAATATTATATAACTTGGAGTTGACTCAAACTCAAGACCCTTTTTGCAAAAAATTCTGCCGCGGTAAAACGCGGTCGATCCGCCGCTCTGCCGCGGCTTTTGGGGGCACAGCGGAAAACACCGAAAAAAATGGCCACTTTCCTCTTGCAATCCCGAAGCTCCCGTGGTACAATATGACCGGATAAACTGTTTTGGTCACATTTATTGGAGGTGCTCCCTTGGCTTTTACCGATTACGAGGCGGAACAGATCCGCGAGGCACTGCTGCAGGAAACGCGCCGCTGCGCCGTGACACTGGGGATGCGGAAAACCTCTGTTGAACAGCTGACGCAGGCCGTCGGGATCGCCAAAGGTTCCTTCTACAAGTTCTACGAGTCCAAGGAAATGCTGTTTTTCGCAGTTCTGGAGGGGGTTCACAGTGAGCTGTATGCGGTGGCAGAGCAGGTGCTGCGCGACAATGCGGCGCTGTCCCCGGCACCGCGTGTGGCAAAGGCGATCCTGTCCGTGTGCAAAAGGCTTTCCGACACCGGGATGATGGTCTTCATCGAGAACGATGCGCAGACGCTCCTGCGCCGGCTGCCGGAGCCGGTCAAGGCCGAACACTACCACGATGACGAAACCCATATCCGTGCACTGCTGGAAAAAAGCGGGCTCATCCCCCGCGGCGGCATCGCCCTGGCGGCCGCCACGGTGCGCGGACTGATCCTGACGGTGTCGCACCAGAAACAGATCGGTGAGCTGTACCCACAGGTGCTGGAAACGCTGGTGAACGGCGCCTGCCGGGATTTGTTCTCGTAAGAAATGGAGAGCTGCCGTAAGGCGGCTTTTCAAAACCGCTGCGGTTAGCACGCTCTAACCGCAAAAAAGGAGGAGGAAATCATGCAATTAACCGAGGCAAAAGCTTATCGCAGGGACTGTCTGCTGGGTGCGCTCGGCGCACTGCTCATGCTTGTCGGCGATCTGTGCCTGAGCATCATCCCCGCAGCGCCCGGTGACAGCGGCCTGTTCACGCGGGAGGCCTATCTGAACGGGTCGTGGGAGGCGTGGCGGCTGCCGCTGCTGGTGGCAACGGGGCTTTGCGGCATGGCGCTCGGCTTTTTTACTGTACGAGCTTCCTGCCGGCAGCTGCAGCCACAATGCCGCAAGACCCGCCTGCTCATTCTTGCCGGCGGCGTGATCTATGGCCACTGCCGGCGCGCTGCACTTCTTTATCGGCAGCCTTGCCGACTGGACAAGTACGCTGGCCCCGCTTCTCGGGCGGGAAAAGACAGCGGCGCTGATACAGGCGCAGTATGCCAGACTGATGCCGGCCATGTTCATCGCCTACGCGGGGATGGTTCTGTTCATTCTCACCAATTTCTTTGCCGTGCTGACAAAGAAAACGGTTCTTCCCCGGTGGATGCTTGCGTTTCATCTGCTCACATGGCAGGTGGTGCTTGTGCTGATCCCCGATATCCGGCAGCTGTGCGGTGCGGGCGTTTCCACCTGGGATTTTGTTCTGAGCCAAGGCTCCGGCAACGCGGCACTGTGCATCTGGATGCTTGCCAATGCCATTTGGGCGGGCGGTCAATCCAAAAATACGGAGGGAAAACACCATGGCTGAAAAAACATCTATCTCCGGCGTACCGGAGACCATGCTGCAGACTGTTTATGCCCGCGCCAAAGAAAGCCGGGGGCGCGGTGCGATCCGCGACCGGAAGGCAGAGGAGATCATCGGGCAGCTGGACTACGATTTTTCTCTGGCGGACAAGGACGCCGCCATGCACAGCGGCGTGATCGCCCGCACAATCGTGCTGGACCGGCTGGTGAGCGCCTGGCTGGCCGAAAACCCCGGTGCGACAGTCGTCAATATCGCCTGCGGGCTGGATACACGCTGCTACCGGATGCAGGGCTATGCCCACTGGTACAATCTTGACCTGCCGGAAACGATCGCCGTGCGGGAAAAGCTGCTGCCGGAGGAAGGCACGGTTTCTCAGATCGCACTGTCGGCCATGGAGGACTGGGGCAGCCGGATCACCGGGCACGATGCGCCGGCGCTGGTCATTATTGAAGGGCTGACCATGTACCTGACCGAGGCCGATGTGAAGCAGATTTTTGCGGTGATCTCAAAGCGGTTTGAAAAGGCGACCGTATTTGTTGAGATCATGAACCCCATGATTGTGCGGCACTTCAAGGAAAAATCCATTGAGGGCAGCCACGCAAAATTCACCTGGGGCATCAAAAACGGCCCGGCTCTCGCGGCGCTGCTGCCGGATTTCCGGTTTGTGGAGGAACACAGCCTGACCGAAGGAATGGCCGCGTTCATGCCGGTTTATAAACTGCTCGGAAAGCTTCCGCTTGTCCGCAGCATCTCCAACAAGATCATCGTATTGCAGAAAACCCCGGACACGCTCTGAAGCGGCCGGAGAGTGGCGGTCTGCATCCGCCGCAATATATAAATAGGAGGAATGACATATGATCATCCAGGTGCTTTTGGAGGGACTGCTGCTGGGCGTCCTGCTGATCCTGGTATGCGCTTTCGGCATCCGCAAGGGTGCTGTGGGAATGGTGCATCTCTACGGCCCGGCAGTGCAGACCCGCTGCATTGAGCTGGGGCTGACAACGCAGGAAAGCATACGGCGCAATAGCCGACTTTTCAAGCTGTGCTGCATTCCGGGCTATCTCGCCTACATTCTCGTCTGCGTCTATGCCATAAACGGCGCACGCGGATTTGTCGGCGGGTTCTGGCAGATGCTTGTCATTCTGTCGGTGATGAATGTGATGGATCGCTTCCTCGTCGATGATTTCTGGGTGGGGCACACGAAGGCGTGGGTGATCCCCGGGACGGAGGATCTGCGCCCCTACATCACCACAAAGGACAAATGCCGGAAGTGGCTGATGGGCACCGTCGGCATGGCGGTGATCTCGGCCGCACTCTCCGGCATCATGTGCCTGTTTATCCGCTGAAAGCCCGCCAAAAGCGAAGAAACAACAAACGGAGGATAAAGCATGTTTTGGGACACAGTTGCCTGTGTATATGACATTTTTGCAAACGGCATAAACCGGAAGGCAAACCGGGCGCTGTGCGCCGCGGTGGAGATGCAGATCCGGCCGACCGACGAGGTGCTGGAGTGCGCCTGCGGCACGGGTCTGCTCACCGGAGTGATCGCCCCCCGGTGCAAAAAGCTGGTCGCAACGGATTTTTCCGCCAAGATGCTGCAACGGACAAAAAGGAAATGTGCCAAATACGGCAATATCCGCTTTGAGCAGGCCAATATTCTGCAGCTTCCCTACCCCGATGCACGCTTTGACGCGGTGGTGGCAGCAAATGTGCTCCACCTGCTGGATGAGCCGCATCGGGCGCTGCAGGAGCTGGATCGCGTCTGCCGGCCGGGCGGCAGGCTTATCATCCCCACCTACATCAATCAGACGGACAGGGGCACGACCAACCGGGTCTCCGGGGCTATCGGCCGGGCCGGCGCGGATTTCAAGCGGGAATTCACGCTGGATACCTACCGGGCATTCTTCGCCCAGGCGGGGTATACGGATGCGCACTATACGCTGTGCCAGGGGCGGGTTCCCTGTGCGGTGGCCGTCCTCAGAAAGGAGAACACGGATGAAAGTCACCACACTGGATGAGGAGGCAATCCGCGCCATCGGGCACGCCTTCGGCTACTACGATTACGGCACGGAGCACGGCCTGATCGACGCCTTTCCCAGCCGAGAGGCCGCGGCGGCATTCATCCGCGGCTATGTGCGCATGGCACGGCAAAGCGGGATGCTCCATACCACAAGCGAAAACGGCGAGGGCTATATCGCCTACAAGCTCCCCGGCCAGAAGCTCCGGCTGCGGGCGGTGCTTCCCCTGGCTAGGGCGCTGCTCGGCTCCACGGGACCAAAAGAGCTGCTCCGCTTTGCCCGGATCATGTCCAAGGGCGGCGCCGGGCTGGATAAGCAGCTGGACAGGAAAAAGCAGCCGTATATCTTTATCGGCCTGGTCTGCGTGCTGGAACCGTACCAGGGACAGGGCTATATGCGCAGACTCCTGGAGCCGGTCTTTGCCGAGGGCAACCGGCTTGGGGTGCCGGTGATCCTGAATACCGACGCCGCATCCAAGTGCGATAAGTATGTCCACCTCGGCATGGAGCTGGCCGGCACACGCCGCTTCGGCGAATACGGCGTGCTGTATGATCTGATCAAATACCCGGATCCATCGGAAGCCGGAGAAAAACGGAGGAATGCTGAATGAAGTACATCGGTATGCCCATGGGCATGTGGGCACTGTTCGCAGGATCATTCCGCACGCAGCTCACAGCCGTGTTCGGCTATGACGTGGCAGCGGCAAAGGCTATTACACGCAAGGCCAAGCCGAAATACCGCGAGATCATCCGCGGGCTGCCGGAGTTTGAAAAGGCCGACCGGTTCCGGATGAATATTGTCAATGCGGCGATGGTCGGCGCGTTCATTCTCTCCATGCCGGAGCGCCCGGATGTGCAGCGGCTGACGGAATACTATGCAAAGGCCATGATGACCGGGCCAATGCAGTGGTTCTGCCGGAAGAGCGGGAAAAACAAATTCACCGAAAAGGACATTGCCGGCATGAAGGCGACCGCCGCCCTGAGAGCCGCCGACCGCAACCCCTATTCGTGGAACATGGACTTTTACGAGTACCCCGACGGCAGCGGCTACG
>ENA-UOOA01004870-UOOA01004870.1-human-gut-metagenome-genome-assembly--contig:-P61old-NODE-4870-length-14702-cov-39.757356_pt1 | contig 14702 bp, 13 predicted proteins | sample MGYA00242467_ERZ724014 | MGnify/ENA metagenome assembly ERZ724014
ATTTAGCCACGGGCTAATAAGGCAGTATTTAAGAAATTATGGTGTAATCCCGATAAAGGGGGTTACACCTTTTCCTTTATTTAAGCGGATTTCTCCGCTTTTTTCTGTTTTGCTCTTTCCATTGTATCAATAATCTGTTGCTCTGTCGGAATGTCAAATAATCCGACTGCCGTAAAGTAAATATCCACTTTAACATTGTTGTGAGAATGTTTCTTCTCGTTGTTGTGAATTTCAATACGCTCAATAAGTTTGTTTACAACGGTTGGAGTAAGATGTTTCATCTCTGTAAATTCCATAAGTCCCTGATAGAGCATCTTCATATCGACAGTTTGCTTTTGAAGTTCAATGAGAACTTTTTCATTTTCCTTAACCTCTGATATAAGTCGCTTTTGCTCAGCTTCGTATTCATTCGCCATACGGGAATAACGCTCATCGGATAACTTACCGAGAATATTATCCTCATAAATTCTTGAGAATAATTTGTCCAAGTCGGATATTCTTTGCTTTGCACTTTCGGTTTTGACTCGCAAAGATCTCTCTCGGTTTACAGATTCTGCACCTTTATTTTCGGAGATAAGATAAAGGAATACACTGTTGTAACAACGGACAAAATCTGCAAGTTCGGATATAGCCTCTTTAACGATTGCCTCGAGTACAACATCTCGTATAAAATGGATTGTGCAAGTACCACGACCGTCTTTGTAGGAAGAACACCTCCAAAATTCCTGATTTTTCTTTAAACTTTTGGAAGCACAAAAGTGAAGTTTAGAACCACAATCGGCACAATATACTAAACCTGAGAACAAACTCCTTCTTCCTGTTGCAGTATTTCGCCTTTTGTTTCTCCTCAGTTCTTGCGCTCTCAGCCAAGTGTTTTCACTGATGATTGCATCCTGTGTATTGGAAATAATCTGATAATCCTCTTGTGATTTCTCAATTTTCTTATGCACTTTGTAACTGACTGTTGTACTTTTACCATTTACGGTGCAGCCGGTATATTGTCTGTTTTCAAGAATGTGGACAATAGAATTTGAACGCCAAGCATAGATATTGGTAGGCATCAAACTACTTGTTTTCTTACCTACGGAATTGAAATATGCTGTCGGAGTAAGCACTTTTTCGGCTTCAAGCTGTCTTGCAATTTGAGACGGACCTTTACCCGAAATGCAAAGATTAAATATCTTTCTTACAATTTCAGCCGCAGGCTCGTCTATGTACCATTGCTCCTTATCGCCTTCAATTTTCTTGTAACCGTAAGGCACTGTTGAAGAAATCCTCATACCTTTTGACGCTTTCATTTCATTAACGGCACGGATTTTCTTTGAGGTTTGTGCGGCATACCACTCGTTAAAAATATTATGAAACGGCATCATTTCCGTCCCTATACCTTTCGTGGTATCAACATTTTCTTGTATGGCTATGAAGTTGACGCCTAAGGTCGGATAAACAATTTCCGTATAGTGACCGCAAAGCAAATGCTCTCTGCCAAAGCGAGATAAGTCTTTTACAATTACGGTTGACACCTTACCTGCTTCAATAAGGCTTTCCATTTCCTGAAAGCCGGGACGATTAAATGTTGTTCCGCTGATACCGTCATCGACAAAGAATTGCGGATGTAAATATCCGTTTTTCTTTGCATAGGTCATCAGAATTTCTTTTTGATTTGATATTGAATTACTCTCACCCTCTAAATTGTCGTCTTGAGATAAACGGCAATACAGAGCGGTGATTTTTTCTTCTTGCCCTTGTATATTTTTGTTTGTTGCCATAAACTATTTGCTCCTTTCTGTGACAACATGGCATTGCAATGTATAGGTATTGTACACTTGCAATGCCGCAGTGTCGATTGTGCAAACTTATGCTATCTTTAATTCTGTAAGCAAATCTTCAAATTGTTGAAGCACATTTTCTCTGCCATTGGGATTAAAATGTGTGCTGACTTCGTAAGTTGTATTGCCTATTTTCATAAAGAACGGTTCATCATTCTTTTCAAAATACGGTGCATATATTGAATTGTTTTTATCTGTCATCTTTCATCCCTCCTGTTTCTTTCTCTTTGCCTCTGCCATTTTTCAAGCAGTGAAATGATTGTCTTTTGCATATCGGATTTGGTGTAGCTTTTCGGAAAATATTTGCGTATATCCTCTTCCATAAATCTAACTTGTTCTTTTTGATTTGGCTTTTCTTCATTGAGAACGGCGAAAACCGTATCGACGAAAAAGTTGCCGTCTTTACTGAATTTTCTTAATCGCTGTGCTTGTGACAATGACGGTGTTGCGTCGGTAAATTCGATTTGTTCAAGTAATATTTGTTGTTCATATTCCGACAGATATGAAAGTTCAACCGCAGGAGTAAAGGCTATCCTTTCCTCGTCAACAAGTTTAAGTAATTCGGGTATTAAGTTTGTTAAGCGGATATATCGCTGAACATTTCTGCCGCTTTCGGTATCGGATATGTTATCTCTTGACTTGTGGACAACTTGTCCATAAGTTTTCCCTTGATGCTTCAAAGCCTCTGATTTCATTTTGTATGCAAAGGCTTTTTCGCTCGGTAAAATATGCTCACGGTGTATGTTGGAATCCACCATTTGCACAATCGCCTCGTCTTTTGTGAGTTCTTCGATTATTGCGGGTATGCTTGTTATCCCCAATTCCTTGCACGCTTCAACTCGTCTGTGTCCGCTGATAATTTCATATTTACCTGCCGGAAAAGAACGAACGATTATCGGTTCAAGCAATCCGTTTTCTTTTATGCTCTCTGTTAATTCTTGCTGTTCGATTCCGATTCTTTTCTTAAACGGATGATTTTCAAAGGGAACAAGCAAATCTATACTTATGTTTTTTATCATTTTAACCTCCATATATATTCTTTTCTCGGCCGGTAACAGTCTTAATCTTCTAAGTCTTATTACCTTCCGTTATTCGGAAATCGAGAAAACCGAAAATCAGAATTGTTTCAGATAGATAATGCTCGGCTTCCCCTGACCTTGTCTTTTGCGAAGTATTAAGTCCGAAGTTTCAAGTTCCAAGAACAATTTGCATATTTTTTCGTGACCGAAATGCAGTTTTTCCTGAGCGGATTTTATTGTGAAATATTGATATACTCTGCCTTGTTTATCTATCCAGCCGTTTTTGACGGACAAATACATTCGGTCAAGCAAAAGTCCGTACAGCATTTTTGCATCGGTTGAAACCGATTTGTACTTTTCTTCAAATAACGCTTTCGGTACTTTGTAGAAAGCAAAATTTTTGGCGTCCGATGTTTTGAAATATTTGTTCACTGTATCACCTCTATTTCTGTATTGATTTGGTGTCGAAATCGGTAATTTTTTCTTTTTGTATCTGTTTTTTATCGAAAACAAGTATTGCTATATCAAATTAACCGCTTTCGTCATATTCACGGCGATTTTTAACGCTTTTTGCACCTCTTTTGGATTTGTATTTCGGACAAAAAACAACGATTGCCTTGTGGCTTTGCTTGCATTTGTTTTTGCATTTGAGACAAAGGCTGTTATATGTTCTTCTGCCTGTTTCGGGATTTATGAAAAAAACCCATTCTTGTTTTGCTTTCTTTGATAATCTCGGCATTGTAAAAACTCCTTTCACTTGTTTGAACCGGGAGAGGCATTTTGCACCCCCTATTTGCAAATAAATTTTCCCTCTCACTTGGTAGGCAACGAAAACGGTCAAAAATTAACCCTCTGACAAATATTTTTATTAACCCCTTCACTTGTTTGAACAGAGAACGCTTTTTTGGGGGGTGTTTTTGTAAAATTTATATTTTTTAATATTTACCTCTCTACTCATTTGGACAAAGGGTGCCGAAATGCACACCCAAAATTGCCGATTTAACAGAAATTTTTTTAAAAATTATTTTTACCCCTCTATTTGTTTGAACCGTGAACAAAAAAGTCAGGGTATTTCGGCGAAAAATTTGCAAAAAAATAAAGTCCCTCGTTTCTTAAAAGTTCAAAAAACGAAGGACTGGGTATGTAAAAATATTTGATTGTAATTGCGACGCACAAATTTAGCTTAGCGAGCAGACCGTTTTTACTCCTGTCAGATAAAAACGGTACTCGTTAGGATAGCCCTAATACCATATCGCAAGAAAAAGTTATCAAATAACAAAATTAAATTATTCAATCGAGAGAAAACTGCATTTTTTATTGAAATAGAGCAATTTTATGATATAATATAATTGTATCGTTATATTCCGACACTATTTGAGGTGAATTATGACTGTAAGTTATAAGAAACTGTGGAAACTATTAATAGACCACGATATGAAAAAGAAAGACCTTGCAAAAGCTGCTAATATTAGTAATTACACAATTACAAAGATGAGCAAAGGCGAGAATGTTACAGTTGAGATATTAGGAAAAATTTGCACGGCTTTAAACTGTAACATAGATGATATTATGGAATTTATTCCTGATAACGAATAATGAAATGGGGCGATAGTCTATGGCAATAAGCAAAAAACTTGAAACGATATATCATAACGGACAACCGGATGGAATTCGCTCTATTCGAAGAAATCTTTCGACAATGACAGTTTATGTTATTCCTCGACCTCTTTTGGCAGAGGCAAAAACCATTTCAGGAATTAACCGTCCGGGAATATATTACTTGATTAATGAAAATGATGATAATAAAATAGCTCAAATTTACGTGGGACAAACTCGCAATGGTATCTTAAGATTGGATGACCATAATCGCTCCAAAGATTTTTGGAATAAAGCAATAATGTTTCTTGCGGATAACAAAACATTTTCTTTAGATATGATAAGCGGACTTGAAAAATTTGCTATCATTAAAGCTCAAGAGTCAAAAAGGTATAAAGTTGAAAATACTGTTGTGCCAAAGTATGAAATTGATGAATATGATATGGCTTCTGTGGAGGAAATATATGATGAGATTCAATTTATAATGGGTACACAGGGATATAAAATGGATAATGTCAAGTCATCAACATCTTCAGATATTTTTCATACTACACGAAATGGGATTTCCGCATTAGGTATATATGATGGTGAAAAATTTCAAGTACTTGAAGGTTCGCAAATTAATATAAATAAACCGGTACACTTAGCGCGATATAACAAACAGCGTGCCGAATTACTTGCAAGTGGAGAGATTAGCCAAGTTGACGGCAAATATTTTCTCAATATCACGATAGAATTCAATACTCCGAGCGGGGCAAGTGATTTTGTACTTGGTGGTTCTACAAATGGATGGGTTGAATGGAAAAATTCAGAAGGAAAAACTCTTAATGAAATTTTCAGAAAGTAACCCAAAACAATAACTACATATTCATATCTATCAGCTTCCGATAATTTTTATTATCAGGAAGTTGAAATAGTACACTTAAATGATTGGCTTATAGGAGGCTTACATTATGTTACCTGAAGAAAAAGCACGAATAAAAATTGATAAACAACTCAATAATGCGGGATGGGATATTGTAAGCAGGCAAGATTATGTGCCGAACTATACAATGGCAATAAAAGAGGCATTAATGCAAGGCGGTAACGAAAGTGATTATTTGTTATTTATTGATAACAAGGCAATAGCCGTAGTTGAAGCTAAAAGAGAAGAAAACGACCTTGGGGATGAGGTTGAACTACAAGCAGAAAACTATGCTGTAACACCTGAAAACTGGTATGGAACTTGGTTTGATAACTTGATTCCTCTTGTTTATCTTGCAAATGGCAAAAAAATTCTATTTAAAAACTTATTGACTGATCCGGATGGCGATTATATTGAGATCAAAGAAATGCACTCTCCCAAAAGAATGTTGCAACTTATAAATCAAAAATCCGAATATGGTGCCTTACCGAGAATAGAGAAAAAAGGACTTCGTGATTGCCAGTTTACTGCTGAAGATAATTTTGAAAAATCAATAAAACAGGGAAAGAAAAAATCTCTTGCTATTCTTGCCACAGGTTCAGGTAAAACATATCTCGCTTGTTTGGCTGCGTATCGTTTGCTTAATTACACGCCAACAAGACGAGTGCTATTCCTTGCAGACAGAAATAACCTCGCCCGTCAAGCTGAAACTGAATTTAAACTGTTTGATCGCACAGAAAAACAACAAGCATTGAATGAATTATATGTTATAAACAGATTGACAAATCCTGAAAAGATTAACGGCGACATAATCATATCCACTATTCAAAAATTGTTTGCCGTTTTAACAGGCAGAAAAGACGATGAAATAAACGAAGATGAAGAAGATGAAAACAACTTAAATTTTGATGAGACCGATGAGCAAAAAGCAGAACCTGAAATAGATTTGGGTAAAGATATTAAACTCCCACCGGACTATTTTCAATTCATTATCGTTGATGAATGTCACCGCTCAATTTATGGCAAATGGCAATCTGTTCTCAAGTATTTTTCAGGTGCAAAAATACTCGGATTAACCGCCACACCAACACCGGAAGCTTATGCGTTTTTCAATGATAACATCATTGAAAAATATACATATGATGATTCTGTTGTCGATGGTGTTAATGTTCCGGCTAGAGTATATAGAATAAAAACCGAACAGACAGAACACGGTGGAGCTATTAAAAGCGGCGATAAGGTTGTTGAAACAACCCGCAGTGGATATAAAGTTAATGAATATGTAACAAAAGAACGAATTGATTTTAACCCAAATCAACTCGATCGTTCTGTTGTAAGCCCAGACCAAATCAGAAAAAATATGGAGTCTTTTAGAGATTCGATTTATACTGATATGTTTCCGGAACGAAAAGCATTATGGGAATATATCCCAAAAACCTTGATTTTTGCAAAGGACGATCACCACGCTTCTGAAATTGTAAATATTGTTAAAGCTGTGTTCGCAGAGAAATTCGAGGATGGTAAAATTCCTGAAAAGTTCGTTCAAAAAATCACCTATTCGGCAGGAGACACAAATACACTTATCAGAGAATTCAGAACGGAAAAAGAATTCAGAATAGCCGTTACTGTAACTCTTGTTGCAACAGGCACGGATGTAAAGCCATTGGAAGTCGTTATGTTTATGAGGGATGTTAACTCTGATGTGCTTTACACACAAATGAAAGGCAGAGGCTGTCGTACTATTAACGATGACAAATTAAAGGAAGTAACTCCTAATGCGACAACAAAAGATTGCTTCTATATTGTTGATTGTGTTGGTGTTACCGAACACGATAAGACAATACCAACTGCTGGTGGCGGTGGTGGAACAGGTACAAATATTCCAAAACTAGAAAAGCTCTTAGAATATCTTTCGCACGGATATATAACCGATGACAATTTATCATTCCTGCGTGATTACTGTTCAAGTATAAATCGCAGATATGAAAACAACGCTCTATTTGGTCATCACTTAAGTATGTTTATAACTAATTTCGGATTTTCACCAAAGGATTTGGCATTGAATATAAATACTGCCATTTCTCAAAACACTTTGCCCCCATTTGTTAGCCCCTCTGATGAAAATCGCACAAGAAACGATTTGATTTCTTGTTTAATTTCTAATTTGGAAGCAAGAAAAAAGTTGCTTGAATTACACAGGGGCTATTATGCAATCTCTCCTAATGATGATACTCTGATTGAAAAAGGATTTTCAAAAGAGGAAGCGAGAACGTTTATCGACAATTTTGAAAAATATCTTAATGATAACGCCGACAGTATTGAGGCTCTGCGTATCATCCATAATTCCGAAGATACACTTATCACATATTCAATGTTGTCGGAACTTCAAGAAAGATTGGTTTCAGAAAATCACTTGTTTACTCCGTATAAAATTTGGAGTAATTATAAACTGTTAGATACAGACGGAAAAGTTGACGAACTTGACATCAAACAAAACGGAAAAGCATTAACTAACCTTATTCAAATTGTTCGTTACGCTTATAAAAAGAATCCTAATTTAATCAGTTTGTTAAAAGGATATTCTCAAAAGTTTACACTTTATTGTGGACAAGCACAACGTACACTTACTGATGACCAAAAAGACATTATGAAGCAAATTGCTGATTATGTCATAAATGAAGGGTATATAAACGCAGGTGAATTAAATGAGTTTGACACAGATTTATGGCGAAAAGCTATTAAATCATTTGGAGATGCAAAGGTATTAAATACCGAAATTGAAACATTATCAAAATTCTTATTAAGGGTGGCTTAACTATGACTGAAAATCAAACGAAAACTGAATCGGCACTCATCAAGAAAGTCAAGGACATTGCTAATGTTATGGCTGCTGCCGGTGTGGGATTCACAGACTACATAACGCAACTTACTTATATCCTTTTTCTTAAAATGGATGACGAAAAAGAAAAAGCTACAAGTGTGGAAAGTACAATTCCTGACGGCTACAAATGGAAAGACCTTGTTGACCTCAACGGAACTGATTTAATCGAGAAATACGAGGAAATTTTAAATGAACTTGCAAAAGAAAACGGCCTAATCGGCACTATCTTTACAAAAGCGTCAAATAAAATAGACAGCCCTGTTAAACTTGCAAAAATCATTGATATGGTTAATTCTGAAAACTGGTATATGATGGATGGCGATTTAAAGGGTGCTATATATGAACGAATTCTTGAAGATAATGGCCAAGACAGAAAAAGTGGTGCCGGTCAGTATTTCACCCCTCGTGCTCTTATCAAAGCCATGGTTGATGTTACTGACCCTAAGATAACAGAAACTGTAGCCGATCCTGCTTGCGGTACAGGTGGATTTCTTCTTGCTGCATATGAGCATATGAAAACGCAAAGCAAAGATATTAAGGCACAGAAGTTTTTAAAAAATGATGCATTTTTTGGAGCTGATAACACGCCTCTTGTTGTAACGCTAGCTTCTATGAATTTGTATTTGCATGACATCGGAACAAAAAACAGCCCGATTGTTTGTCAAGATTCTTTGACCGAAAATTACGATGACGCTATGTATGATGTTATCCTTGCAAATCCGCCTTTCGGCACAAGACCGCAAGGCAGCGGTGAAGTATATACAGTTCGTACTGACTTTATAAAGACATCAGATAATCAAGTTAATTTTTTACAGCACATTATGTCTATCATTAAAACCGGTGGTCGTGTGGCAGTTGTATTGCCGGATAATGTTCTTACCGATGGAAACGCAACTGCAAAAGTTAGAGAAAAATTACTTAAAGATTTTAACCTTCACACAATATTGCGACTTCCTACAGGAATTTTCTATGCAAATGGAGTTAAGACGAATGTCCTTTTCTTTGAAAAAGGAAGTCCGACCGAGGATATATGGGTTTATGACTATCGTATTGGAATTAAGCACACTTTAGTTCAAAAACCTCTTACAAGGGAACATCTTGACGATTTTGTCTCTTGCTATTGTTCTGGTCATATGCAAGACCGTGTGCCTACGTATTCTGAAGAAAATCCAAACGGAAGATGGAGAAAATTCACAAAAGATGAGGTCTATTCTCGTGACCAGTTGAAATTAGACTTTAAATGGATTGTCAGTGAAGAAGATGACGATCGCACATTAGCCGAAATGATTTCACAAATAAAAGAGGAATCAGCAAATATTGCAAAAGCAGTTGCTGAACTTGAAAAACTTATAGGCGAGGTGGACGAGTAATGGATACCAAAGCATTAAGACAAAAAATCTTGGATTTGGCTATCCGTGGTAAACTTGTGCCGCAAGACCCAAATGACGAGCCGGCGTCTGTTCTCCTTGAGCGTATCCGTGCTGAAAAGCAGCAAATGGTCAAGGACGGAAAGTTGAAACCTAAAGACATTAAAAACGATACAGTTATCTTCAAAGATGATGATAATTTACATTATGAGCAGTTTCAAGACGGGACGATAAATGAATATGAAAACGAGCTACCTTTTGAAATTCCAAGTAAGTGGGTATGGTGCAATTTGGGAATGCTTTTTAGTCACAATACAGGCAAAGCATTAAACGCTTCTAAAACTGATGGTGCCAGCCTGACATACATCACAACATCTAATGTATATTGGAATAGTTTTGAGCTGGGTGATTTAAAGATTATGCCTTTTACTGATTCAGAAATAGAAAAATGTACCGTTAAAAAAGGCGATTTATTAGTGTGTGAAGGCGGCGACATTGGGAGGGCTGCAATTTGGCAATTTGAAAATGAAATAAGGATTCAAAATCATCTTCACAGACTAAGACCGTATGATAGGATATATACAAAATTTTATTATTATATTATGTATCTCTACAAAGCTAACGGAAGAATAAATGGAAACGGTATTGGCTTACAAGGATTATCATCAAATGCTTTACACAATATAATAGTTCCTGTACCACCTGTTGAAGAACAAAAAAGAATTGTAGATAGTATTGATTCTGTTTTATCGCTAATTGAACAGATAGAAAGTCACAAACAAAATCTTTCATCACAAATTGATAACATTAAATCCAAAATTCTAGACCTTGCAATTCGTGGCAAACTTGTACCGCAAGACTCGAATGATGAGCCGGCTTCGGTTCTTCTTGAACGTATACGAGCCGAAAAAGAAGAACTGATAAAACAAGGCAAAATCAAGCGTGATAAGAAGGAATCTGTTATCTTCAAAGGTGATGATAACTCTTATTATGAGAAGATAGGCAATGATATTATTTGTATTGATGACGAAATACCGTTTGAAACACCTATAAACTGGCAGTGGGTTAGACTTGGCTCAACTGTGGGAATTGAAAGGGGTGGCTCTCCAAGACCAATAAAGTCATATATAACAACTGATAGCAATGGTATTAACTGGATAAAAATTGGCGATGTTGATAAAGATGGTAAGTACATTACTAATACAAAAGAGAAAATCAAGCCAACAGGGATCAAGAAAAGCAGAGAAGTGTATCCGGGTGATTTTCTACTTACAAATTCAATGAGTTTTGGCAGACCATATATTTCCAAAATATATGGGTGTGTTCACGATGGATGGCTTGTACTGAGAAATCCCGATGTTGTTTTTGATATTAACTTTTTATATTATCTTTTGTCATCAAATTATCTGTATAATCAGTTTGTAATCAAAGCTTCTGGCTCTACTGTAGATAACCTTAACATTGATAAAGTATCGTCTGCTTTGATATGTTTGCCACCTTTAAAAGAACAAACCATGATTGTAAATCAAATTGAAAAGCTTATGAAACTTATTCAGCAATTTGAAGAGTTGTTATAGTAAACAGTTTAACAACTTAAAATACTGCTCTAATACAGATAAAATTCTTTCTTGTTCTTTTAGTGGCGGTAAAGCAATCTCTTCTTGACTATAAGTAGAAATCCAGTATCTTTGATGATTATCGTGGTCAATTTGCGTTGCTTGCGTAAGATAAAATGCAAATTTAGGCAACACTAAATCAGTATTGATATGAAGTATCTTCATTGCTGATGATTTTACCTTAAATGGGAAATCAACAAACTTGCTTTCGGTAGTAAAGTCATCAAAAATTATTACAGGCAATTTAGAGAAAACATTTTCTTTTTCATCGGTGTAACCCAATATGAAAGATTTTCCTGCTGTAAGAACTGGTGTTTCATAATCAGAGTTATAGTTTGTATCTTTAACAATATAATTAGTCGGTTGCTCATACGAAAGTAATGTTTCAAAGTTTGTTACAACCCAACCAGAAGGCAGCTTTTCTCCATACTTCTCATAATAAGAGTAGTGTAAACATCTCCGTTATAATATTAAAGCGGCTATGTCGCAAATAATATTATTTCGGAGGTGTCTTTTTATGAAGACAAATCAAACATTTGAAGAACATTTGAGAAAGAGCAATCTTTCCGACAACACCATCACGTCATATTTGTGGACTGTAGATTATTTCACAAACCACTATGACGCCGTAACAAAAGAAAACTTGCTTGCATACAAAGGTTATCTTATGGAATTCTTCAAGCCTAAGACTGTAAACTTACGCATACAGGCAATAAACAAATATCTTGAATATTTAGGAAAGGAAAAAATAGCATTAAAGGCTGTAAAGGTACAGCAAAAAAATTTTTTGGAAAATGTTATCAGTAATGCAGATTATAATTTTTTGAAAAAGCAACTTAAAAAAGATGGCAATATGGAATGGTATTTTGTTGTTTGGTATTTGGCTGCTACCGGAGCAAGAGTAAGTGAATTAATACAAATCAAAATTGAGCATATCGAAATCGGCTATTTTGATTTATATACAAAAGGTGGAAAATTACGACGACTTTACATACCTAAAAAATTAAGAAAAGAAACTCTTGAATGGTTGGAGGAAACAAGCCGTTCATCTGGCTATCTGTTTCTAAATCGTTACGGCGACAGAATTACAACTCGTGGTATTTCACAGCAATTAAAAAACTATGCGGATAAATACGGCTTGGATAAAAAAGTGGTTTATCCGCATTCGTTTAGACATAGATATGCTAAAAACTTTCTTGAAAAATATAACGATATTGCATTGCTTGCCGACCTTATGGGTCACGAAAGCATTGAAACAACACGAATATACCTTCGCCGTACTGCAAGCGAACAACAGGCTCTTGTTGATAAAATTGTAACTTGGTAAAATCAGAACCGCCCTCACACGAGAGCGGTTCTTTATTTATGCTACTTGGTTCGCAATATCATCAAGTATAGCAAATATTTTTTCGATTTCGTCTACAATTCGTTTTTGTTCAACGAGAGGTGGTATAGGAATAACTAGGTTTTTCAAGTCGGTCTTATTGAATTTTGTAACGGCAGCTCCGCTTGAAATCGACATTAGTGCACTATAACCTAAAGGGGATGAGAAGAAATAATACAAGTAATCTCGGTACTCTTCACTATTTAATCTAATCATAATTGAATTTGGGGCAAGTGTCATTTTATGATCAAGTTTAGGCACAATAAAAACTTTGCCAATGGAGCCTATGTTGTTTAATATCAGTTCTCCTCCGAACAAATTTGAATTTTCTAAAAATTCATAACCGTGTTTATCAGTATATGTTAAATTTTTTGTAAATCCGTTAGAAAAATCCGCGGTTTTTACCATAATAGCATAATCTGGTGTTTTTAGTGATTTAACATTTTCTCTCAACGCAGCAAAACTTCCACTAGCCACTTGGTCAGTCACTTTTTTTGAATATTCACCAACAGTTATAAACTCCCATCCATCTGGCAATTCGTAATCATAACCTATTTCCAATAATTCTGTTTTACTATTAATAGTTCTATAATAAGAGTTATCGTCACCTTTGAAGATGACAGATTCTTTTTTATCACGCTTGATTTTACCTTGCCTGATGAGTTCATCTTTTTCGGCTCGTATGCGTTCAAGCAAAACAGAAGCAGGCTCATCATTCGGGTCTTGTGGAACAAGTTTGCCACGAATTGCAAGGTCGAGAATTTTTGCTTTTGTTTTATCAATATCCCTTATCAAGTTATCATTTGCCTTTTCAATACTTTCAATTAAAGAGGTGGCAGTGTGTACGGCATTTAATATCCTTTGCTGCTCATTTAACGGAGGCAAAGTGAACAGATAATTTGCAACATAGTCTTTAGTTACTCTTTGTTGACCTACATCGCCTGAAAAAGTAAGCACACCTCCTGCAATAAAATCATCTCGTTTAACAAAATTCAATAAATATTCGGGTATTACCAAACTGGAAATTGTTCTTAAAATATACAATTCAGTTGTACCAGCACCATAACCATTTATTAAACTACTGAAAACAACAGATTTTTTATTTTCAAAACAAGGTGTTATTTTTGCGATGCCTATATCATTATTGGCAAAATGTGTATAGCCTTTTTTTACTTTTTTCCAGACTCTAATATCGGATATAAACTTATTAGCATATCCTTCTTTAATATTCGCCATCGGAACAAATGATACTTCTGTATTATCATCAATACTATTGCGAGGATTTATTACACAAGCTGTTTTAATTCGAACCCATTCCCAATTATTCGGCACATCAAACGGTATTTCATCTTCGATACATTTTACAGTGCCATCAGAGAATTTCTCATAATGTAAATTATCATCAGGTTTTAGGGTGTCCCTAACGAGTCTTTTACCGTTTGGAAAACTGTGTTTATCCAAATGGTCTGCTCGCTAAGATTATGCATTCGAATCTCACAAATAAAATTAAAGCACAGCCTACGGAAATTTTCTCCGTAAGTTGTGCTTTTTTCTTAGTTGTATATTACTTGCTCGTTCACAATTTCCGTTGCTCGGTTGCGGATGTTATTCGTCTTTTGCACCCATAACATTGGGTTATCCGATTTCAATTTTTCTGTAACATTTTCTTTTTCGGCAAGGTCTTTTACCGACCGAGAAAAAAGATTTTGAGCCTGTTCTTCGATGTCGGCAAGGTATGAATCGAGTTTACCGCTTGTCAGCAAATTGCAGTAACGCACTTTATGATTTTGCTTCAAATATCGTTTGTGCCTCATTGCCCATACACCGATATTCGTTTCTTTTTCTTCCGCCGATAACGAAAGATTAGGCAATAAATAATCACCAACCTGCGTATAAGCGCCTCCGCTATTTTCAAAAATTGTTTTCATATTAAAACCTCCTTGATTTTAGTAAGTTTATTATACGAAAAACAAAGTAAAATTGCGAATGTGCGGATTTGGGCATAGAAAAAGGCTCTGACCTTTTACAGTCAAAGCCTTATTTCATCATTGCTATGCCTTAGTTTTATTAAGTTTTATCATACTGCCTTATAAAACCTCAGCTTTT
>ENA-UOOA01004873-UOOA01004873.1-human-gut-metagenome-genome-assembly--contig:-P61old-NODE-4873-length-14697-cov-79.370441_pt1 | contig 14697 bp, 8 predicted proteins | sample MGYA00242467_ERZ724014 | MGnify/ENA metagenome assembly ERZ724014
CGAACAGCTGTTGAACGCGATGCTGGACGCGGAGGCCGACGAGATCACGGGCGCGGCCAGGTACGAGCGGTCCGGGGAGCGCAGGGCGTACCGGGCCGGCCACTACGAGCGGAACCTGACCGTGAAGGCCGGGACCATGACCCTGAAGGTCCCGAAGCTCAAGGGCGCGCTGTTCGAGTCGGCGGTCATCGAACGATATCGCAGGAGGGAGGAGAGCGTCGAGGAGGCGCTGATCGACATGTACCTGGCGGGAGTGAGTACGCGTCAGGTCGACGACATCAGCAGGCTTTTGTGGGGAGAACGCATGCCCTCCCAGACGTTGAGCGACAAGCTCAAGAAGGTGTACGAGGACATCGACCGATGGCGGAATCGCCCATTGACGGACCGTTCGTACCCGTATCTGTTCGTGGACGGGGTGTGGCACAAACGCGCCTGGGGCGGGTCGGTCGAGAACGTGAGCGTGCTGGTCGCGATCGGCGTGGACGACACCGGGCATCGTGAGGTGATCGGCGTGACCGAGGGCATGAAGGAGGACAAGGCCAGCTGGGAGCAGTTCATCAGAAGCCTGATCGAACGCGGGCTGAAAGGCGTGCGCCTGGTCGTCGGCGACCGGTGCGCCGGGCTCGTGTCCACCGTGAACGCGATGCTGCCGGACGCCGGATATCAGCGGTGCATGGTCCACTTCATGCGCAACGTGCTCTCCAGGGTCAGCCACAAACACATGGCATGGGCCGCGTCGGCGCTCAAGGCCATATTCGCCATGGAATCCCGGGAATCCGCGTTGGAGAAGGCCGAATGCGTGGCCGCGCAGATGGAATCCACGGGATTGAAGGCCGCGGCCTCATGCCTCAGGGAGGGCGTCGGCGAGGCGACCACCTACCTGCTCGACGATTACCCCGTCGAGCACCGGCGGCGGATCCGCACGAACAACATGATCGAACGGCTCAACCGGGAGATCCGCCGCAGGACGCGCGTGGTCGGCTCGTTCCCCGACGGCAGGAGCGCGCTCATGCTCGTCTGCGCGCGCATCCGCTACGTCACCGCCAACCAATGGTCCACGCGCCGCTACCTGGACATGTCCCGGCTCGGTGACATCATGCAGTCAACGCACTGAGACCGCGCCCGACGACGGGCCGACCACATTTGCGCAAGACATCGGGCACAACTTTCTATATTGAGCATTATGACCTCCACACCTTCTGTTCACGACGTCGCGATTCGTGCGAATGTCTCCGCGTCCACGGTTTCGCGCGCCTTCACACGGCCGGAGCTTGTCTCCGAAAAAACTCGAAACAGAGTGTTGCAAGCCGCCTCCGAGCTCAATTTCTCCGTTTCCAGATCATCAATGGCGCTCAAGTCCGGGCAGAGCTTCCGTATCGCGCTACTGCTGAACACCCCGGTCACGACATGGTTCGGAGGCAACATCTTCGAAGGGCTCGACATGGTCTTTCATCCCGCCGGCTATGATATCTCCATCTACCCCATCAACAATGTAAAAAGCAGGGCGGATTTCTTTGACGTTCTGCCGGCGCGACGCAATGCGGACGCAGTGATAGTCCCCTCGTTCAACGTGGATTCCAGAGAGGTCGCGCGCCTGAAAACGATGAATGTGCCCATTGCGGGCATCAACACCGTCTCCAACGAAAACATGTCGGTATGGGCGGCCATCGACGATGCGCATGGACTGCGGCTTATCGTCCGGCATCTGGTGTCCCTGAGGCATCGCCGCATCACATACGTGTGCAGGGACCCGCAATCGTTGCTGACATTCAGTGCGGCTCAGCGCATCAGGGGATTCAAGGAGGCCTGCGCGCAGGCCCATGTCAAAGACGACGTTCTGGTTATTCCGGACGGAGACGATTCGTTGCAGTCGACCTTCAACACATTGATCAATATGCAGCCCATGCCCACCGCGATCTGCTGCCAAGAGGACGGCATCGCCATACCATTGATGTGCCGTTTACGGGAATTCGGGTTGAAGATTCCCGGCGACATCTCGATCACCGGTTTCGATGACGGAACCTACTCGCAGGAATTGGGACTGACCACCATACGCCAGCAGCCGCGATTGATGGGGCACGACGTCGCGGAAAAACTGCTCGATCTTATCAATCATAAGACGATTTCCGAACCGTACCGAACCTATCCGGCCGAGCTGATCATCCGATCCACCACCGCGACTCCGCGGGACGTCGACGAATAGGCGCCGAATAGGGGAAGCGGGGCCGTAGAGAGGATACGGCCCCGCTTCGGGGATGGGGAGGAGGAACGATTTACTGCTCGTCGCCATTCAACGTGGTGGCCTCCGGCAGCACACCGTTGGTGTCCTCGAAGGTCTTCCACTCCTTGGCCCAGCCATTGGTGTATGCGTCGGCGACGGCGTCCCACTTCCCGGTTTGGTTGGCGTACTCCACAAGAGCGTCCTGCACGTCTGCACCCCAGGCGTCAAGCGTGGAGAAGCTCCTCACCATCGGAACGCCATTCGTCTCGTACTTACGGGCGGCGGCGGTCAGCGGGTTGTCGGGCTGATCCTCATCTCCGTACGCGGTGCTCGGCACGGCGAAGCCCATATCCTGAGACATGACCTTCTTGCCTTCGTCGCTGCTGAACAGCCACTCGATGAAGTCGAAGGTCGCCTGCTTGTCCTTCTCGCTGGCGTTCTTGTTCACGGCCCAGGACGCGTCGTAGATGCCAGCGGGGCCGTACTTCTCCTCGCCGGGGATACCCATGAAATACGGCAGCATGCCCAGATCCTTATCGGCGACCTCGTTGTCCTTGACCTGCGTGTAGGCCCATACGCCGTTCGGGTAGAAGGCCACCTCTCCCAGCGAGAACTCCGCGGTCACATCCTCATACGTCTTGGAGGTCAACAGCGTGCGCGAGGTCGGACAGTTGTTCATCTCCAAGTCGAACAGGGCCTTGTAGTTGTCCACGTACGTGCCCTTGATCTCAGGCATGAACGTGGTGTTGTTGTCCTTATATTCGTAGAACAGCGGAATACGCGTCATATGGGATGCGAACCGGTACAGGTCCGAAGATTCGAGTCCGGGGGTCGCCATGGCGCCTTCGATGCCGAGATCGTCCTTATGGGCCTGCATGTCCTCCACCACGGCCTTGAACGTATCCCAGTCCTTGATATCGTCGGCGGAGTCGATGACCGCATAGTCCTTCGAGGCGTAGTCGTTGACGATCTTCTTGTTATAGATGATGCCGTACCATTCCGCGGCGTACGGCAACGTGTAGTGGTTGCCGTCGACTTGATACGAGTTGGCCTTGCCCTCGTCGGTCAGCAGCTTGAAGGCGGCGGAGTCCTGGACCGGCTCCATGTAGTCCTTCCACTTGATGAAATTGGGGTAGCCGGTGATGCTCCACATCGTCGGGGCTTCGGTCTTGGCCAACTCGGAGGCCAGCGTATTGTCGTAGCCGTCGGCGGCCGTGAGCACCTTGACCTGCACGCCCGTCTCCTTGGTGTACTGATCGGCGAGATCCTCCAACTGGTCGACGATCTCCTTCTTGTTGTTCACGAAGTAGACCTTGCCTTTGTCCGGATCGGCCGCCGACGAGGATCCGCACCCCGCCATCGCGCCCATCGCCATGACGGCCGCGGCGACGATCGCCATCATTTTCTTGGTTTTCATGGTTCTTTCCTTTCCTTGATGAACCGATTGGTTCTTGAAATGATTGGGGCTCAGCCCTTGACCGCCCCAGCGGTGACGCCCTTGATGATGTACTTCTGTCCGCACAGGTAGAACACCAGGATGGGCAGCAGCGCCAGTACCAGAGCGCCCATCATCGCGCCCATGTCCACGGATCCGTATCCGCCCTTCAGGTACTGGATGGCGATGGACAGCGTCTTGAACCGTTGAAGATCCAGGCACAGATAGGCCATCAGGAAGTCGTTCCACACCCACATCGTCTCCAGGATCGCCACGGAGATAAGAGCCGGACGCATCATCGGCAGGACGATGGTGAAGAACGTGCGGATGGAGCCGGCGCCATCGATCATGGCCGCCTCCTCGATCTCCGAGGGAATCGACTTAATCACGCCGGTGAAGATGAACACCGGCAATCCCGCGCCGAATCCCAGATACACCAGCCACATGCCCCACGGCGTGTTGAGGTCCAATGTGTCGGTGAGCTTGCTGAGGGGGAACATGACCATCTGGAAGGGCACCACCACGCTTGCGATAAACGCGAGATAGATAAGCTTGGCGACCCAGTTGTTGACCCTGACGATCCACCATGCGCACATGGAGCAGCACAGCAGGATCAGCGCCACGGACCCAAGCGTAAGTATGATCGTCCATCCGAAGCTCGGAAGGATATCCGTCTTTTCTATGCCGCGCTCGTAATTCTCCAACCCGACGAATGTGTCGCCGGTCGGCAGGCTGAACACGTCCTTGGAGATGTAGACGCGCTTTTTGAAGGAGTTGATGAAGACCAGCGCGATCGGATAGATCCATATCAGCGAGATGATGGCGAAAATGGTCGTCCACAGCGGCCCGTGCCTGAGTTTGTCGGTCATGCCTCGACCTCCTTGCTGGTCGTAATGCGGTTCTGGATGAATGCGACCACAGCCACGATGATGAAGAAGATGACGGCCTTCGCCTGCGCGACGCCCTCGAATCCGGTGCGGCCGTACATGGTGCGGTAGATGTTGAACGCGAGCATTTCGGATGCGTTTGACGGCGCGCCGTTGGTCAGGGCCAGGTTCTGGTCGAACATCTTGAATCCGTTGGCCACCGTCAGGAAGCTGCACACCGTCACCGACGGCATCATCAGCGGGATGATGATCCTGCGCATAATCTGACCGTTCGATGCGCCATCGACCTGCGCGGCCTCGATCAGATCAGTCGGCAGGCTTTGGAAGCCTGCAACGTAGATGACCATCATCTAGCCAATCTGCTGCCAGCACATCAGAATGACCATGCCCCAGAAGCCATAGACCGCCGACGTGGTCAGGGAACGGTCCCACAGCGCGAGGACGCCGTTCAACAGCAGCTGCCAGATATAGCCCAGCACGATGCCGCCGATGAGGTTCGGCATGAAGAACACCGAGCGGAACAGATTCGCCCCGCGCATCGCCTTGGTGAACATATAGGCCAGCAGGAACGAGACGACATTGACGATGATGGTCGTCACGATGGTGAACAGCACCGACCGCCACAGCGCGGCTCCGAATTCGGGATCCGAAAGCGCATCCACATAATTCTTCAGCCCCACCCACTTGGCATCGGTCACCGTCCTGAACGAGGTAAAGCTCAGGTAGATACCCATGGCAAGCGGCACGACGAAGAACACCGCGAAACACAACACTGTAGGTAGTGCGAAGAGCGCCCACCCTCTGCGCACCACTTTTCCGACAGTGGTCATTGTCTGCATCTCCTCTCCGAGATCGATATCTGCAGAAGATTCATTCTTGAATCCATGTGCAGCGTCATATTGCAACGAAGACCAAAATCTTCTTGTCTTGAAAATAGCATATTTTGCACACGGTTGCAAACTCTCTTTGAAAAATGCTATGTTATTAGCACAGAATCACTGAAAACACAGGAGTGCATCCGTATGAATACCCAACCTTTCACGAACAGCAAAGGCGTCATTTCAGGGAACTGCTGGAGAATCGGAGTCCTCTCCGATTCGCTGCTACGACTGGAATGGTCAGACACCGGCGAGTTCAACGATGATGCGACGCTCATGGCCGTCAACCGCGATTTCGGCACACCCCCGGAATATTCCACCTCGATCGCCGACGGTCTGCTGACCGTGGAAACGACCGCGCTACGTCTGACCTACGACATGCGGCCCTTCAGCAAGGAGGGACTCAGCATCGTGGTCAAAGGCGTGAAAGACACCAAAACCAATACCTGGCATTTCGGCGATGCGCAGGAGGGCAACATGAAAGGCACGGCCCGCACGCTCGATTGGGCCGACGGCGCCATTCCCCTGAACGATGGCGTGGTCTCCCGCGACGGCTGGTCGGTTCTCGACGATTCGAACACCTGCCTATTCGCCGACAATGGTGACATCAAGCCCCGGAAGAACGCCGGGATTGACCTGTACTTCTTCGGGCACGGCCACCGTTATGCCGATGCGGTGGCCGATTTCTGCCGTCTTTCGGGAAGGTCGCCGCTACTCCCCCGATACGCCTTGGGTAACTGGTGGAGTCGTTTCCACCGCTACACAAGCGAAGAGTATGTAGCATTGATGGATCGGTTCAAGTCCGAGGGCATCCCGTTCACCACCTCGGTGATCGACATGGACTGGCATCTGGTGGACGACGTCGACCCCAAGTACGGCTCCGGCTGGACCGGCTACACCTGGAACCGCAAGCTGATCCCCGATCCGCAACGTTTTCTGGGGGATCTGCACGAGCGCGGCTGCCACGTCTCCCTGAACGTGCATCCGCGCGACGGCATCCGCGCGTTCGAGGACTGCTATCCTTCAGCGGCGAAAACGATGGGGATTCCCCCGGACAGCGGCGAGCCGGTCGAGTTCGACCTGACCGACCCGCGCTTCGTCAGGGCCTACTTCGACATGCACCACGACCTGGAGGCCGACGGCATCGACTTCTGGTGGATCGACTGGCAGCAGGGCGGCGTGACCCGCCAGCCCGGCCTGGACCCGCTGTGGGTGCTCAACCACATGCACTACTGCGATTCCGCGCGCGACGGCCGCTGGCCGCTGATCCTCTCCCGGTTCGCCGGCCCCGGCTCGCAGCGGTATCCGGTCGGCTTCTCCGGCGACACGATCGTGACCTGGGAGTCGTTGAGATTCCAGCCGTATTTCACGGCCACCGCGTCGAACATCGGTTACGGCTGGTGGAGCCATGACATCGGCGGCCACATGTTCGGCTCCCGCGACGAGGAGCTGGAAGCCCGCTGGTACCAGCTGGGCGTGTTCAGCCCGATCAACCGCCTGCATTCCAGCTGCTCGCCGTTCTCCGGCAAGGAACCATGGAACTTCCGCCCGGAGATCCGTGCGATCATGGACGATGCGCTCCGCCTGCGCCATCGCATGATTCCGTACCTCCACACCATGAACTGGCGCGCATCCCGGACAGGCCTTCCCCTGGTGGAGCCCATGTATTGGGGATCGCCCGACATCGACGCCGCATACCACGTTCCCAACGAATACATGTTCGGCACCGAACTGCTGGCCGCGCCCATCACGGAACCGATGGATAAATCCTCCCGACGGGGCAAGGCCGACGTATGGCTGCCGCAGGGCGACTGGTTCGACTTCTTCACCGGGCGCCGGTATAGCGCGTCTTCGCCCAACGGACGGCGCATGACCGTCTGGCGTCCGCTCGACGGAATTCCCGTGTTCGCGAAGGCCGGCGGCATCGTGCCGATGCAGCCCCTGTCCGAGGGGGATTCCATCAACTCCGTCGACAACCCGCAGCATCTGGAGATCATCGTCTTCCCCGGAGCGGACGGCGACTTCACGCTGATGGAGGATTCGGGACATTACTCTCGGCAGATCACCCCGGCGACCACCGCGATCACCTATCGATGGCGCAAGGACGGCGCCACATCCGCACTCACGGTATCGCCAGCCCAGGGAGACGTTCACGCTCTGCCGGCCCGGAGAACATGGGATTTCCTGTTCCGAGGCATTACCGACAGCGACATATCCGTACAGGCCGACGGCGCATCCGTCGATTCGGATCGCCGGTATGATGCCGAAACCCTCACATTGCAGGTAACGGTCGCCGACGTATCCACCCGCAGCGAGATACGTGTCACCATCGGCGACACGACGATGGCCGCCGATCCCCGCATGGAAGACGTCTTCGACATCCTTCGGCATGCCGAAATGCGATATCTGACCAAGGAACAGGCTTATGCCGCCATAGCGGAGAACGGCATCGACGCATTGGCCACGATGGATTCACTCGAGCACGTCAGCGGGCCGGACATGGAAGATTGCTCCGATTCGCATATGCCGAGCGCCGTCCGTCAAGCGCTGACGGAGGTGCTGCTCCGATCCTAGCCCGCATGTCGCCTCTCCCGGAATACGCCACGGGAGAGGCGACAGCAGCCCGTCACAGACCCATGTCCAGGCGAACGCCGGGCCGTCAACACGTCGAGGCACGACGCACCAGATCGTAGGAGGTCACATACGTGCGGAACGGATCCGCCGACCCCTCGATGCGCGCGATCAGCATATCCACGGCATGTCGCGCGTAATCATCCACATGCGGGTCGATCGTCGTCAATCCGGGCATGCAGTACTCGGCATCCGGCACGTTGTCGAACCCAATGACCTGCATATCCTGCGGCACGCGCACGCCGCGCCGCTGCAGCTCATGAATCACCCCGATGGCGAGCGCGTCGTTCAGGCACATGACCGCATCCGGACGCGGCGCATCCGGATCGTCCAACAGCCCCGCCACCGCATCGCGGCCGCCGGACTGCACCCAATCCGCGTTACGGACCAGCCGCCAATCGACCTGCAGGCCACGCTCCTCATGGGCCAACACATAGCCGCGGGTACGCATCGTGCTGGTGGTTTCGGGCCGCGACTCGCGGTCGGCATCCGGGCATGCGTTCTCCGCGGTGCCGCCGATCAACGCGATCCTACGGCATCCCGAATCCAGCAGCGCCCCCACCGCGGTGCGTACGGCCTCCACGTTCGGCATCGTGACCCAATCGGCCAGTCCCTGCGTATCGTAATCGCCCACAATCACCAACGGATACGGCTGGTGCAGTATCGTGCGATCCGTGATCGGCGAGCCCATGAAGAAAATCCAGCCGTCCGCGGCCAGCTTCTTCGTCTCCGGGATCGCCTGCGCCAAGCCGCCGGCGCTGTTGTAGGTATCGGTGATCACCGCGTACCCGCGGGAACGTGCCGCCGCCACGATGCTGTCGGCGAGATAGGGCATGAACGGCTGGCAGAAATCGGTGATGGCCAGTCCGATGAGCTTCGTGCCGCCGGTTTTCATGGCGCGGGCGGACACGTTAACGCGGTATCCGAGGCGTTCGATGGCATCCTGGACACGCTGGCGCGTCTCCGGGCGCATACTGCCGGTGTTGTTCAGCACATTCGACACCGTTTTGATGGAGACGCCCGTCTCGCGCGCCACGTCGGTGATGGTCACCCGTTTCGCCACAGCACCCCTCTCGTCGCACCATCGGGCATGTTCCGCACGGTTCAGGCGGAACGCCCGTCTGATTCCAGCATAACGCGTTTTCCCCGGCCGGTCCGGTCCCTTCCGCCCGGCCCGGGAAGCAAGGGCCGTGCGATCCGTCCTTCTCCGGAACGGACCGCGCGGCCCATCGCGTCACTTGATGTGCAGGGCGGTCCAACTCACCGGCGGCAGGGAGACGCGGACCACGCCGGACTCGGCATCGTACATGGCCGACCCGTTGGCGTGCGGGGTCACACGGTTCTGGTCGTAGAGCGTATTCGCGGCGAACAGATCGTCGTCGTGCAGCGTCTGCGCCTCGACGGATGCCGGCTGCGCGCCGTCCTGCAGCCTGATCTCGAACTCGGCGGTCGCCTCGAGCGAACGGTTCACCGCAAACACGGCGAGCGAGCCGTCGGCGCAGCGCACGGCCACGGCGTTCACGCCGTCGACCTCGCCATAGCGCGGCGTATCCACGGTGCCGGCGGACAGCTTCGGCTCCAGCACGGTGCCGCCCTTGGCCAGGCGCGCGGTCACGGAGAACGGGTGGAACGTGGTCTGGCGCCAGGCCGGGCCGCCCGGCTCCGTCATGATCGGGGCGATGACATTGACCAGCTGCGCCAGGCTGGCGGCGCGCACACGGTCGGCGTTCTTGAGCAGCGTGATCATCAGATCGCCGAACACCACGGCGTCGGCGGCGGTGTAGATGTCCTCCAGCAGACGCGGGGCCACCGGCCAGTTGCCGATGCCCTCGGGGGTCTTGCTCGGCTCCTCACCCTGGTACCAGACATTCCATTCATCGAACGAGATGTACACGTCGTGCGCGCTCTTCAGATGGGCCTTGGTGGCGTCGATGGTGGCGGCCACGTCCTTGATGAAGCCGTCCATATCCACGCCGGAGGCCAGGAAGCTGGCCATGTCGCGCGTGCCGTCCTCCTTGAAGAACGGCTGGTAGTAGGCGTGGCAGGAGACGAAGTTCACGTTCTCGTAGGTCTTCTCAAGAACGGTCTGCTCCCACTTGCCGAAGGTCGGCATGCCATGGGCGGAGGAGCCGCACACCACCAGTTCCACGTCCGGATCGATCTGGCGCATGCCGGCGGCCACGGAGGCGGCGAGCATGCCGTAGTCCTCGGCGGACTTGTGGCCGAGCTGCCACGGGCCGTCCATCTCGTTGCCCAGGCACCACATGCGGATATCGAACGGCTTGTCGGCGCCGTTGGCGCGGCGACGTTCCGACAGCTCGGTGCCGCCGGGCACGTTCGCGTACTCCAGCAGGTCCAGGGCCTCCTGCAGGCCGCGCGTGCCCAGGTTGACGGCCTCCATCAGCTCGTTGCCGCCGGTGGCCTCAAGCCATTCGGCCATCTCGTGCAGGCCGAATTCGTTGGTTTCGGTGGAATGCCAGGCCAGATCGAGTCGACGGGGACGTTCCTGCTTGGGGCCGATGCCGTCCTCCCAGCGGTAGCCGGACACGAAGTTGCCGCCCGGGTAGCGGATGGTGGTGGCGCCGAGTTCCTTGACCAGGTCGATGACGTCCTTGCGGAAGCCGTGCTCGTCGGCGGTCGGGTGGTCGGGCTCGTAGATGCCGGTGTACACGCAACGGCCAAGGTGCTCGACGAACGAACCGAACAGACGATTGTTGACCGGAGCGACCTCAAAATCGTCATCGACGACGAGACGTGCGGTCAGATGGTCCTGCTGGGGCATGGGATTCCTTTCTACATATCTGCATGCACTCTGCATACGTGACACGTATCCATACAACGATGTACCGCGGAGGCGCGGGCGACCGGGGACATCCGTGTGACAGCCACCAGTGTAGTACAACCTTGTACTGACTGCCGGAAGGCGTGGCGCAGAGACGGCTGAGACCTTTTGGCGCACCACTGCAGCAAAAAAGATCCCAAGAAGTCGAATTACAGTCCCATCCGACGCATAGCCACCGTGAACATACGGCAAAAGGCATCAACCACGTCACCCGTCCACCCGCTACATTCACAAGCAGTACCGCCCACTCTGCATCATTCGCATATGCAAAGGCCGCGAACCGTACGATGACGGTTCGCGGCCCCCTGACATGCCATTAGGCCACCCGGCTCGCACCGGCTGTTCGGCCTGCCGGCTCAGCCCTCGCGCTTGGGCGCCTGGCTGGCCACGCGGGTCAGGCGCGGCGGGCGGCGCGTGGACACGAACAGCGGCTGCACCTCGACCAGCGGGTTGTACGGCGCCAGGCCGAACCACTTGACCGGGGAACCGGCCACGCGGCGGATCGCGTACTTGATCTGCAGCGAGAGGGCGCCACGGCCGGAGACCTTCGACTCGGGCATCAGCGCCTTGTGGATCACCACGTAGCGGATGGTGCCGATGCCGGGATCGGCGTCAAGCTTCGGGTAGATCGACTGCTGGTTCGGCAGCTCGCCGGTCTTCTCCAGATCGTGCATGATCTGATGCAGGTAGGCCGGGATGGACTGCGAGACCTTGAAGCCGAGGCGGATGCGCACACGGAACAGGTAGTCGGTACCGAAGCTCTCGACCGAATACTCACGGGTGAACGGCTCGTCGGTGGTCTCGACGGCCACCGCCCACCATGCGCGGGCGCGCTTGGGGTGGTCGGCGAAGATCGAGAAGAAGATGTCCGTATCGAGACGCTTCAGGTCCGGATCGCTGGTCAGGTAGACGATGTTGTCCGCGAACCGGTGGATGCGGCTATCGCCGTGCAGCTTGTCCAGCGCGGGGAGGAAGTCCTTCGGCATCATGTGCCGACGCTGCGAGCGCTCCAGCTTGGTGCCCTCGTTCCACGTGTACATGATCATGAGGATCGCCAGCGTGAGCAGCAGCGTGAACCAGCCGCCGTGCAGGAACTTGGCCATCGAGGCGGCGAAGAACAGGACCTGGATCGCCAGGAACACGATGGTGAACACAACGGCGCCGAACTTGTTGCTGCGGTGCCACAGGTAGATGCCCAGCAGGATCGTGGTGGTGATCATCGTGATGGTCAGTGCCAAGCCGTAGGCCGCCGAGATATGTTCCGAATCGCGGAACAGCAGCAGCACGGCCAGCGTGGCCACGCACAGCACCACGTTGACGACCGGAATGTACAGCTGGCCGCGGGTACGGGCAGGGTAACAGACCTGCAGATGCGGCATCCAGTTGAGGCCGGTGGCCTCGGAGACCATGGTGAACGCGCCCGTAATCAGCGCCTGGGAGGCGATGATGCCGGCGGTGACCGACAGCACGACGGCCACATAGCGCACGTTCGGATCCATCATCTGGAAGAACGGGTTGATCCCCTCGGCGTCGGCCAGTTCGGGGTTGTTCTGGTTGCGCAGCATCCACGCGCCCTGGCCGAAGTAGTTGAGCACCAGCGCCACCTTGATGAACGGCCAGGTGAAGTAGATGTTGCCGCGGCCCACGTGGCCCATATCCGAGTACAGCGCCTCGGCGCCGGTGGTCGAAAGGAACACGGTGCCCATCAGCGCCAGACCGGTGGCGTTATTCGGACTGAACAGGAACTTGATGCCGTAGTACGGGTTGAGTGCGGCGAGCACGGACCAGTCGTTGCCGATGGCTACCACGCCGACGATCGCCAGGAACGCGAACCAGACCATCACCACCGAGCCGAAGACCTTGCCGATCGATTCGGTGCCGCGCGACTGCACGGCGAACAGGATCACGATGATCACCGCGGTGATCATCATCGTCAGATCCTTGTTCTCGGTGAACAGATGCTCCAACGCCGGCAGCGTCTTCAGGCCTTCGACGGCGGACGAGATCGACACGGCCGGCGTCAGCACCGAGTCCGCCAGGAAGGCCGCGCCGCCGAGCATGGCCGGTATGACGAGCCATGCGCCGTATTTGCGAATCAACGAGTACAGAGCAAAGATGATTCTGCAGAAACGGACATCCAAACATCCCAATTCACATCACACATGACCGATTCTCCAGAATCGGACACACAGAACACATTTTTCGGAACTCAGACGTCCGATTCGGCAGAATCGGACACATGTGCACAAGTCGGATGATGAGCACGACCATCGACGGGCGTTCGCCGGTTGTGGACGCCGCTGAAATCGATGCGATCCACACCGGGCACACGCATGAAGACGCACAGTATCAACGCGTGGTATCGCCTGGCACCAGTGTCATGGGAATAAGCACGTTCGGCTCGAACGGCTTGGGGATGTTCTTGCGTGAAGCGTTAGCCGCGGCCACTTCCTCATTGGCAATAGCCTGCACGATATGGTCGGCCGCCGACTGTGCGATCGCCGAGAAATCCTGCGCGACCGCGGTCAGCTTCATGCCGGCCAAATCAGTCAAATACGTACCATCGTAGGCAACGATCTGCAGCTCGTCAGGAATGGAAATTCCACGGCCCAACGCTTCGCGCACGCAGAACGATGCACCAATATCGGAACTGACCACGGCATCGACGCCGTCGGTCGTCACCTTGTCGAGCGCATTGCTGACCGCACGATGATAGCCGGCAAAATCCATCACTTCGCCAGCTTCAACATACTCGTATTTCACGCCTGCGGAGGTCAATTCCTGTTCCAACGTGAGGTAGTAGCGCACCGTCGGGAACGTGGTCTTTCCCAAATCGAACGACCCCTCCTCGACTTCGCCGCGGACCGCCAGATCGAAGAACTGATCGCGCGGACCGCCAATCATCACCACATGGCGCGCGCCATTGCGAATCAGCATCTGCGCAATCAGTCGCCCACCCTGCTCGTGGTCAGATCCGATCGACGAAATACCATTTCCAAGCACGCGATCGAATGCGACGATCGGGCGGTGGATGGACGTCCAATAATCGCCGGGATGCGAGGTGTGAGCGCACATGACGATGCCGTCCATCATGTGCCTGCGCAGCATATCGACGTATTGGATTTCGCCGTCCGTCTCGTCGGTGGTGGAGCACAGCATGGTGCGCAGCCCCTGCGCGGCGAGCGCATGCTGCAGGTGCGCGGTAAACGTTGCAAAGAACGGGTGACGAATGGTGGGCACGATGACGCCGACCAGATTTGTGCGATCGTGGTACAGGTTGCGGGCAAGCTCGTTTGGCACGTAATTGAGGGCCTGCATGGCCTTACGCACGCGGTCGCGCATGTCGTTGGATACATACCCGTTGCCGTTCACCACCAGTGAGACGGTGCTCAGAGACACCCCGGCCTTCTTCGCCACATCGCGCATGCCGACCATGATCGCACCTTCCCCGTTATCACTGTTCTATCGTTGTATGCTCACGTGCTTACCACGAAATATTACATTCATTTACATTCTCTCGAACCTGTTCGACAGTCCGGCAACGAAATACAGCTTCTTAGTGTCGACTCCTGCGGAGGCGAAGGCCTTCAGCAGCGGCTTGGTCTGGTCGAATGCAATCACCAGCGTTGCATCCGGACTGGCGGCCTTGATGGCGGTGGCGCTCAGATTTCTTTCACGTTACTCAGCGACCGTCCGTGTAACGTGAAAATTACGCCGGATTGGCAAGCAGCGCAATGCCGAAACCGGCGGCCACGCAAATGAGAGGCACCGCGACGGTTGCTATTCCATAGCCCAGAGCCAGC
>ENA-UOOA01004875-UOOA01004875.1-human-gut-metagenome-genome-assembly--contig:-P61old-NODE-4875-length-14696-cov-5.263097_pt1 | contig 14696 bp, 14 predicted proteins | sample MGYA00242467_ERZ724014 | MGnify/ENA metagenome assembly ERZ724014
TTGGGATGTATGGGATTGGAGAGAAAAAATGAAGAAGGTCAGGTTTGCCAGTAAAGCGGCGCGGCGGCGTCCGGGCGGTCGTATTCCAGCCCGGTCGGGCACAGCGTGCCGTCCGGTTCCACGGAGAAGATCACGAGCTTTCCACCGCGCAGACAGGCGACCGCGGCGAAACGGCCGTCCGGCGAGAGCGCAATGCCGCGGGGCCAGGCGAAGCCGACCGGACAGCACTGCACGAGCCGCAGCGCCCCGGTCCCGCCGTCCACGGCGAAGACGCTCACGCAGTCCGCGCCGTTCACGAGGTCATAGACCACGCGCCCGGACGGGTGCATCAGGAGGTCCTGCTGCTCGCGCTTTTCGCCGGACGCCTCTGCCAGCGCGGGAAACTCCCCGATGGGTGTGAGCGCGCCGTCTGCGTCATAGCGGTAAGCGCAAACGACCGCGGAGCCCTCGTTGTTGTGATAGAAAAACGGTTTTTCCGGGTGGAAGCAGGCGTAGCGCGGCATGCTGCCGGGGGCAGCCTGCGTCACGCGCGGCGTGCCGAGGCTCCGTCCGTCGGGCGTGTAGAGATAAACGCCGTCGTTGCCCTTGTCGCAGACGGCGAAGAGCCGCCCATCCGGAGACGCGACCGCGCAGTGGGGGTGCGGTCCGTCCTGCCGCGCGCCCGGTCCATGACCGGTGTGCCAGTCGGCGTCCAGCAGCGCGCCGACGCTGCCGTCGGCGTTCAGGGCGAAAAGCTCCACGACCGCATCGTCCGTCACGATCTCAGGACGGAAGCCGTCCCCGTCGCGCACGAGCTTCGTCGCCGCGCCGCGGCCGGAATGATTGGAGACGACCGCAAAGCGCCGCGCCGGGTCCAGTCCGAGATAGGACGGGTTCGGGCACCATGTCGGCGTTTCGCCGAGCTTTTCCGCCGCGCCGGTCTCCTGATCGAGGCGGTAGCTGAAGATCCGTCCGCCGCCGGCGGACTTATGCGGCGGGAGCGCCGCGGTCTCGTTCAGTGCGTAGAGAATGTTCCGCTCCCGGTCGAGGAACACGGTACCGAAGTCCGTGTCCCCGTCGATGACGCGCAGGAGCTCCAGCGCGCCGGTCTCCGGGTCCGCCGCATACTGGGCGATGCCGCCGCGCCCCGCGCCGTGGGTCCAGCAGCTCACGAAAAGATAAAGCATATTCGGTCTCCTCCTTATCGGAAAAGATGGCAGGCGAGCCCCGCGAGCCCCTTGCCGAAGGTGTCCCACTGGTGCAGTCCGCCGGGGAACCACTCGCGCACAAGATTCGGCAGGTCCAGGATCCCGTTTTCGCGCAAAAACGCCTCGTCCTCCACATGATCGCCGGAGTCGTGGTACTCCACGGTGCCGTGGGAGCGGTAAATGAGGCGGTATTCCTTCGCGACACGCGCGCTCCCGCCGCACAGCCAGTCGATGTGGTGGTTGTCGGCGAGCGCGGGCGCGAAGTCCTTGCAGCGCAGTCCGCCGCTGATGAGTCCGAGATTGCCGAAGACCTCCGGATGGCCGAAGCCGGTGTAGCTCGTCACCATGCAGCCGTAGGAAAGCCCCGCCGTGCAGCGGTGCCATTTATCGGGCACGACGCGGTATTCCCGCTCGATGAAGGGGATGCAGTCGCGCAGCAGGCACTGGCAGAAATCCTCCATTCCGCGGCGGTATTCCTCCGTGCGCTGCGTCGGGTCGGCGGTGAAGCGCGGGGAATTGTTGTTCGCCACGACGAGGAAAGGCTCCGCCCTGCCCTCGGCGAAGAGGTTGTCGAGGATGAGCGGCGCCTTGCCCGCGAAAAACCACTGTGCCTCGTTGCCGTAGCCGCCGTGGTGGAGGTAAACGACGCCGTAGCGCTTTTCCGGGTGGGCGCGGTATTCCGCCGGGGTGTATACCGTGCAGCGGCGGGTCTCCCCATAGACCTCGGAGCGGTAGAGCTCATAGGACACGGTGCCGTGCGGCACGTCCTTCAGCAGATAGTCGTCCCAGTCCGGGTCCGGGATGTCGATGCAGTTTTTCATCCGGTCGCCGGGGATGGTCGGGATGCGCGGGTCGAGCACGCGGATGCCGTCGGCGAAAATGTCCATCTCGCGTCTGCCGCGGTAGCTCGGATCGTCTGGGAAGGGGTAGACGCCCTCGAAAAAGCCGTCCGCCGTCCGCTCCAGACGCAGCTCCGCCGGGCGCGGAGAGCGCCCGATCTCCAGCCGCACCTCTGACACTCCGGGGTAATAAAGCCGGAAGCGCACGTCGCCGTTCGGCTGCAAGAACGCTCCCGTCTCCGCCAGGACCGGCGCGGTCTTCGTCCCGCCCAGAATCTCCGGCGGCAGCGGACCGAAGTGGTCCGCGGTGTAGTGATAAGCGTAATTTTCCGCAAAGCGGGAAAGGTCAGGCATGCTCGTCATCCTCCTGTTTTTCTCCGGGACGCAGCGTGTAATGCGCGCGCTTTTCCAGCACCCATGCGGCGAGCGCGGCGGCGCACTCCGGAATATGCAGCAGCACACCGGGCAGGGCACTGCGGCCCCAATCGCCGCGCAGGAGCATCGCCGCCCCGATCGCGAGAAGCAGCGCGCTGCACACCGCGGACCAGAAGGCGCAGAGGCGCAGCCGCGTAACGCCGTACTGATAATCCCACGCCGTCATCTCCGCCGGGGCGATGCAGCGGATCGCCGCCGCGAAAAGACGGAAGACCGTCAGAATGGCCAGCAGAAAGCTCGGCAGCTCCAGCAGGCGGTACGGCTGCGGAACGCTCCGGAGCGCACCGAGCGCGAACATCCCGACCGCCGCGAGCGCGAGGGTGAGCTGCGCCCACTTCATGGCGCGCGCCCGGCGCGGCGGTGCGTCCAGCACCCGGATGTCGCCGGTGTAGACGAAGCGGTTGCCGCCCGGCGTCTCCTTCCAAGCGTAGCCCTTGTAGAGGGAGCGAAAAAAGGCCGTTCCGTTCATTCGTTGATCTCCTCCGCGCGGCAGCAAGCGACAAAGCGCCCCGACGCGATCTCGCGCAGCTCCTGCGGCGCATTGCAGCGCTCGCAGGCATAAAGGCACCGCGCCGCAAACCGGCACCCCGGCTTCGGGTCAATCGGCGAGACGAGCTCGCCGCGCAGTCGTATTCGTTTGCTTTGCGCATCAACATCTGGTGAGGGGATCGCGGACAAAAGCGCTTTTGTATAAGGATGATATTGTCTTTGAAAAAGCTCCTTGGCAGGGCTTGTCTCAATCAGCTGACCCAAGTACATCACACAGATGTCATCGGAAATATGCCGCACGACGGACATATCATGCGTCACGAACATGTAAGTCAGATTCTGTGTTTCCTGCAGATCCTGAAGTAGATTGAGAATCTGCGCCTGTAGTGAAACATCAAGCGCGGAGACCGGCTCATCACAGACAATAAACTTAGGATTCATCGCCAGAGCCCGTGCAATTCCGACGCGCTGGCGCCTCCCGCCGTCCAGCTCATGCGGATAAGACTTTCTCATCCGCCGGTCCACACCAACGAGATCCATAATGCGCTCCGTTTCGATCCGCAGCGTCTCTCCGCGCAATCCTCGTGCAAGGCGCATTGGCTCCTGAATGGTTTTTTCGATCGTCATCCTCGGATTTAGGGAAGAATACGGATCTTGAAAAACAATCTGCGCCTTTCTCCGGAGTTCATGCATTTTTTTGCGATCGACCTCGGTCACATCCTCGCCATCGAGCATGATGGTCCCCGATGTGGGCTCCTGCAAATGGATGATTGTGCGACCCAGCGTTGATTTTCCGCACCCCGATTCGCCGACGACGCCCAAGGTCCTGCCCTCCGGGATTGAGAATGTGACATTGTCTACAGCGTGAAGAAGCCCCTTCGGCGTATGAAAATATTTCTTCAGATTTTTAACTTCAACAAGAGGATTCATTTGTCATTCCCCTTTCCCGTTTTGAGCAGGCAGCGGCAGATATGGCCATCCTCGTCCGCCTTTGCCGGGATCGGTCCCTTTTTGCATTCCGCCCGCGTATAGGGGCAGCGCTCAGAAAAATAACAGCCCTCTGGAAGGCAGGTCGGATCGGGCGGAAGTCCGATAATCGGTTTCAGCCGGTCGACATCCGTTGTCAGCTTTGGAATTGCCTCAAAAAGCCCCTGTGTATAGGGATGCTGCGGGTCCTTGAACACCTGCTGCTTTGTTCCGTACTCAACGATCTGCCCGCCATACACAACCGCGACCGTATCGCAGCTTCTTGCAACAACGCCAAAATCATGTGTAATGAGGATCATCGCAGAGTTGCGCTGCTTTTGCAGTTCTTCAATCAGCTCAAGCACCTGCGCCTGTATGGTCACGTCCAGTGCGCTTGTCGGTTCGTCTGCGATCAGAAGATCCGGCTGACACGCCAACGCGATCGCGATCACGACACGCTGCTTCATACCGCCGGAGAACTGATGGGGATATTCGCGAAAGCGGTCCCTCGATATTCCGACAAGCTCCAACATTGCTTTTGCTCGCTCGTTGGCCTCCGCCTTGGAAACCTTTTCGTGAAGCCGAACAACTTCTGCAATCTGTTCCCCAACGCGCAGGACCGGGTTGAGCGCAGTCATAGGATCCTGAAAGATCATCGAGATACGCTTGCCCCGGATCATCCGGATCTCTGTATCCGAGAGCTCAAAAATATCCGTTTCCTCCAAGAGCACAGAGCCACTCGTTACGCGCGCAGGGGGATCCGGAAGAATGCGCATAATGGCCTTTGCGATCGTTGTCTTCCCCGCACCGGTTTCGCCAACAAGACCAAGTGTCTGTCCAAAGTTCAGGTCAAAGGACACGCCGTTTACCGCGCGGACCGTCTCTCCCCCGGAGGCATACTCCACTGACAAGTTGCGAACAGAGAGTACTTTTTTTCCTTTTCGATTCTCCATTTTTGTGCCCTCCATTAAGAACGCAGCTTTGGATCAAGCGCGTCGCGCAAGCCATCGCCGATCAGGTTGAATGAAAGAATCACGAGCGCGATTGCAACACCGGGGACGATGACCTGATACGGGTAATAGCGCATCGATGTTTTGGCAAGTGCAAGCATCGCACCCCACTCAGCGGCAGGCTCCTGAATACCAAGTCCGAGATAGCTGAGTCCGGCAGACTCCATGATCATTCTGCCAACACCCATGCTCGTCGTAATGATGATGGGCGCGAGCGAATTAGGAAGCACATGTTTAAACATGATCCGCAAGTTGCCGCAGTCGATTGCTTTCGCGGCCTCCACGAATTCCTGCTCCCTCACGCTGAGCATGGCCGCACGCAGCATACGAACACTCATAGGGGTGCTTCCAACAGCCAGTGCAAAAACAGTCTGGATAAACCCGGACCCCAGTGCCTGCGAAATGACAATTGCAAGCAGCGTGGAAGGAATCGCCTGAAAAATATCGCAGATGCGGAGAATGACATTGTCTACGGCACCACCGAAATAGCCCGCAAACGATCCCAGCAGAATACCAATCAAAACACTAAGCGCCTGCGCACTGATTCCAATCAGAAGAGAGTAGCGCGCACCGAAGAGAAGTCGGCTCCAAATATCGCGCCCATAATTGTCTGTTCCGAGAATGTGCTCCGCCGAGGGAAACTGGTCAGCGTGAATAGGGTCAACCTTTGTGTAATCGTGTGTTGCCAGAATTGGGGCGAATATCGCCAGTAATATGATCAGGAGAAAGATGACGAAGCCCACGATCGCCAGCTTGTTCTTTAAAAAGCGTCGCATTACAGAGTCTTCTGACCTTTTTCGTCTTTTGGAGCCTCCAAGCATCATCGTCTGCTCAGCCATTTTTCTTTCCCCTTTCATACTGCGCCTTGATCCGCGGATCAATAAACGCATATACGATATCGATCAACAGGATTACAACACAAAACAGGATAGCAAGAAACACAACACCGCCACGGATAACCGGGAGATCCCGGTTTCCAATCCCCTCAACCATGTATAACCCGATCCCCGGAATCGAGAAAGCAGTCTCTATCACGACTGAACCGCCGAGCGAGGTCCCAAACGCCGAGCCCATTCCGGTCACGACCGGGATCAGCGCGTTCGGGAGCGCATGCTTATAGCGGATCGTTCGCTCGGAGAGCCCCTTTGCCCGTGCCGTCGTGATATAATCAGAACGAATCACTTCGAGCATCTGTGAGCGTGTTTGTCGTGCAATAATGCCGACGCCGTGAACTGCGACTGTAATGCAGGGCAAAATCCAATGTTTGAACGAACCGATTCCAAAGCTGGGGAGCCAGTGCAGATTGGTCGCAAACAGCAGGATCATCATCAGTGCGAGCCAGAAGCTCGGAACGGAGGTGCCGATCAGGGAGATCAGCATACAGAGGGAATCCTGCCACTTGTTTTGGTGTACAGCGGCTGTAACACCGATCGGCATTGCCACGATAATCTGACTCAGCATGCAGAACCCCGCGAGAACAGCGGTGCGAGGCAGGCGCACGAGCAGCTCGTGCATAACCTCCGTTTTGTTGAGATAGGATGTACCGAGATCGAAATCGATGAACATCTGCTTTAAAAACCGTGCAAGCTGCACGATGTAGGGGTCATTCAGCCCCAGTGATGCTTTGAGCGCGTCGATCTGGGCTTGGGAGGCTGTGCTTCCCAGAATAATACGTGCCGCGTCACCCGGAGTAAAATACATGATCGTAAAGATCACAATTGCCACACCGAGAATCACCGGGATCAGCAGCAAAACTCTTTTTAGAATATACTTACCCATTTTTCTTCCCCGTCTGGAATTACCAGTATCTGTCCAATCTGCTTATTTATATAGGGAACGCAGCAATCGCCGCGTTCCCTATATAAAGCAGAGCCTTTTTCTTTCAATCAGCCTTCACAACGCAGCCGCCGCAGTTCACATTTGTCAGGCAGTCGATGCTCAGACTCTCGACCCGCTTTCCGCCGATATTGACCTTATAGCCCTCGATAAGTCCGTACATGTAGCAGTTTTCCTCGACATAGTCAAGAAACGCCCGAACAGTTTCCACGCTGTTTGTCTCCTTGGATGCCATCTCGTTATAGAGTTGCTGGAGCGTGTCGTCCTTGACATGAAGGAGATTTCCAAAATCATAAAGGCTCGCATCTGCCGCGTAAAGCACTGTCCAGAGATAATCTGCACCCGTCGAGCCTTGGTCAACAGTCAGCGTCAGGTCCCAATCTGTCTCGCTCTCGCCATAATAGATGCTGTCAAACGTCGCCTTTTCATACTGGGACAGTTCAACATTCAAACCAAGTTCTCTCAAATACGCCTCGAGCAGAACCATGATTGCTTTGGCATTGCGGTTGCTGGAAACGAGGACCTTCAGCGTCTCTCCGTTATAATCAGACTTCTCCAGAAGTTCCTTTGCCTTTGCAAGATCATAGGCGTAATAGCTGTCAGCATGTTCAAGGCTTGTATCGTAGTCCAGATACGCAGGATTCACATAATTCCCAACCGCACGGCCGAATCCTTTGAACGCATTTGCCGCCATAGCTTCATTGTCGATCGCGGTGGCGATCGCCTTGCGAAGATTGATGTCCGAGCAGAGGCTCTTATCGCTGCAGTTAAAGGTCAGACCATAAGTCAGGTTGTTATCCGCGACCGCAACATAATAACCATCCTTAGCGTTTCCATCCGCATCCATAAACAAGCCGTAATCCGCAGCACTGACGACCATGGCGTGGTCGATCTCGCCAGACTCGATAGACGCTGCGGACTGGGACATATCAGAAATGATGACCCATTTGATTGTGTCAATGTTGGATTTCTGATGATCCGCCAGCAGGGACTCGTCAGTCTGCCAGTAATCATCGACACGCTCCATCGTAACATAAGAACCAGAGAGGTAATCCGTGACCTTGTAGGGGGAAGTTCCCGTCACATCATGAACCATTCCGTCGGAGCTGGTGTTCCACGCCGCTTCGGTGATGATCTTGATGCTGGAGAGAATACCGAGCAGGTTTCCGGCTCGCTCGTTCTCAAGCGTCATTTCCAGCGTATAGTCTCCGGTTGCTTTAATTTCCTTCAGGGTTTCCAGAATCGTGGCATAGCTGCCGTTCTCTTCCGCCTTCTTGAAGGAGAAGACGATGTCAGATGCCTTAACCGGGTTATTAGCGGTATCGTGAACATAATCATAAATCTCGATCTCATAAACGCCGCTCCCCTTTTCCACGCAATCCTTCATGATAACGTTCTGCGTTACGCCCTCGGCTGTTACAGACACGAGAGATTCATAAAGAACATTGTTATAGGGGATAAAGCTGCCGCCGGAGCCATACGGTCCGTAGGTACCGGGGTCGCTCATGTTAGCGCAGATCATGGTGTAGTGCGCGTTGGGATCTTTCTCCGTTCCCCCGCTTTGCGTGTTGTCCGGCTGCTTGGTCTCCGTGGGACTGCCGCCTCCGCAGGCGCAGAGGGCTATGAGCATGATGGCTGCAAGGACCAGTGCAAGGATCTTTTTCATGGTTTCTCCTTTCAAATCTGTCATTTTTCCTGTCAAATTCTGATTCGGGGCTGAAAAAAGGGATGCTTGCGGTTTTCTTGCGGGGTTCAGCTGCGGAAGGATACGACGACGTCGCTCGTCTCGTCCGCCATGGAGAGGCAGTCGCCGTGGAACTCCTCGGCGGAGCCGGCGAACTCCTGTGCGTTTTCCACGACGGAGTTCGGTCCGATGGTGAGCAGCGTGTTCGTCGCGCGGATGGTCTGGGGTTTCGACATGCCCCGGACGGTTCCGCCGGTGATGGTAATCGCGCCGTGCTCGTTCTCGCCGCCAAAGAGTCTGCCTCCGGCATAGACCGCGCCGGCGTTGCGGCTGCACGGACCGCAGTGGGCGACAATATGGCCGCCGGTAATCGTGAGATCGCCGTAGCGCGCGCAGATGCAGCGGCTCCAGAGCGTGGTCTCGGCGCTGGTGGCGGTCGCGTCGCAGACGAGGGTCCCCTCGCCGCCGGTGATCGTGAGATCGCCGCTGGAATAGAGCGCCGCAGTGTTGGCGTCCGGTCCGGCGGGGACGATGCGCAGCGTGCTGACGCCGCGTTCGAGCACGAGCGTCGTGCCGCCGGGGACGACCAGCGCGATGTCCGCGCTCGTCTCAAACGTGAAGCCCGTCATCGTGACGATGCTGCCCTCGCCGCGGATGCCCGCGGGGGCAACGGTCCCGCCGAGCTGCACGTCCACGAGCTGCTCGCGCTCCTCGCGGCAGGAGCCGCGGCGGAACGTGCCGTCGCCGCAGTAAAAAAGCGTGTAGTTTTCCATCATTCCTCCGTTTCTCCGCCTGCGAGCCACTGCTCCAGACGGTCATAGAGCGCCCTGACGCTCTCCGGGCGGTCGATACCGGGGAGGTCGGGGCTCGTCCCGGCGTCGACATACGCGAGATTGCGGTAAGCGTGGCGCAGGGACGCCCAGCGCTCGCGGTCTATCGGCAGCGCCTCGCCGGGGATTTCCGGCTGGAGGGTGTCGCTTTCGTAGACGGAGCCGAAGTAGACGATGCGCCATTCGCCGTCCCGCCGCTCGACCTCGTAGAGAAGGCGCATGTAGCATGTCAGCACGGCGCGGACGCCGCCGACGCTCAGCCAGCGCAGCGTGGTCTGCGGCGCTTCGACATACGCCCGCGCGCCGCGGCGGTGGACGATCGGGTAAGCGATGCGGCTCACGATCGGGCGCTCCGGGTCATGCACCGGCGCCTTGCCGCCGTGGAGATAGCGCTCGACGGGCACGCAGCCGCCGGTCCAGCTCGTCACGACGAGCGCGTCGGGCCAGTAGCACGCCTCCAGCGCGGGGATATCCGCGGTCACGCGGCTCTGGCGTTCGCGGGCGATCAGCTCGCGGATGGCTTCGTTTTCGCTCATAGGGCTTATTCAACCTTCTCTTTCTTATCGGGTTCCCTCTCTTTGTGCCGGATGGCGGCGAGCGTTCTGCCGAGGCTGCATTGGAGCGCATCCGCCGGGCAGCGCTTTTCGCACATACGGCAGCGCGGCGTCTCGTCCCGCCGCTGCCGTCCCGCGGCGGCGCAGCCGGGGCGGGAGAGCGGGCAGCGGTTTTTGCAGAGCGTGCAGCGCGGCTCGTCCGCGGTCATCTCAGAGGTAGAAGTTCTGCTCGCCGCCGACGAAATCCTGATCCGGGTTCACGAAGCCGGTGCGCCAGGTGGGTCCGGTGCTCTCCAGCGTTTCGCGGTCGGGAATGAACAGATCCGGTCTATTATAGCAGAAAGTGTAGCGCGGGTCGAGCTTGATTTTGTAAAGCCGTGCAGCATTTCCGCCGATGATGAGGTTGATCTCGTCCTGCGTGCAGAGCTCCATGTCCTTCAGCCGGTGGATCTGGTGGGTGGACCAGCCGTAGTAATCCGGCTGGTAGCAGACCTCGCGGTCGCCGAGCGCCCAGTTGTTGCGGTTATACCAGATAAAGGTCGGCTCCGTGCGCTTCAGCCCCGGACGGGTCGCCTGCGGATACCATATGCGGCTGCCCGTGTCGCCGCCGCCCCAGAGCAGCTTGCTCGCGCCGATCTGGTAGTTCTTCAGCGCGTACTCATAGTACTCCGCGCGCCAGTAGCCGGTCTCCAGATAGACGTGTTCAAACAGTCCCGCGAGGTAGCAGGCGCTCTTGATGTCGTCCTCGGTCTGACCGCCGCCGTGGGCGATGATGACCTTGAAGCCGGGGTATTTCTGAAGAACGTTCGCGATCATGGTGAGCGGCTCTTCCATGCAGATGTGGCTGTAATCGTGGAAGTAGACCGGCACGTCGTAGTGGGTGCAGAGCTCCGCAATGGCGCACCACTCCTTGAAGCGCTGGACGCGGGTGGGGCGCTCGCGCGGGCAGCCGAGGGAACCCGGCGCGATCTCTCCGATACCGACCATGATGTCCGGTCCGAGGGAGAGTGCCTCGTCAAGCTCCTTGATGGCGTCCTCGATGTTCCACTCCTTCTCGCCGGTCGCGGCGGCGAGGCGGGTCTTGGTGTCCACGCACATGGAGCGAAAGCGGTCCGGGTGGCGGCGGACGATCTCGGCGTGCAGCTCGTTCGTGGTGCCGATCATGCTGGGCAGGATAATGCCCATGTCGATGCCGTAGTTGTCCATGTCGAGCAAGATCATGTCGGAATTGTCGGCTTCCTCGACCTGCGCGTTCACGCCCTTGATGCGGCTGTTTGCGTCGGCGTGGTCCTTCTTTCCGGGGTGGATGTGGCAGTCGACCACAAATCTTCCCATTTTCATACGTCGCTGTTCTCCTTTTCGATTTACGAGTTATCAGTTACTTGCATTTAAGATGAAAAAGAAAGGTCCCCTGCCCTCGGCGAAGCGTTTTCGGTTTTTGGGAACTTGTGTTTCGCCGATTTGCAAGTGACCAATTACTTTCCTTGGCGACAATATAGCACGTTTTTCGGGGGCTTGTCAAGGGCGTTGTGATTTTTCTGCATTTACACCAAGATTTTTGTGCGTGGTTTGTGGAAGGTGTACAATGTTGTGGGGCGTTTGCTTGCGGTACTGAGGGGTTTCTCGCCCTTGCGGGCGAGAAACGCCCCCGTTCCCAAATTCAGCTCAGCATATCCCTCGCCCACGCCGTACAAGCGTCGGATTCCATCAGCCCAAGCTCCTGCCAGATGCCGGCGTAATAGATCCCCTTTTCGGGGTCTTTGGCGCTGTTCGAGCGGTTGCCGCAAATGTGATTTTCGTCATAAACCTCATTGCGCTGCCATGTCGCCTTGGGCGCACCCGGCAGGGTCAGGACCCGCTTTTTGTCAAAGGGCAGCAGCCCTGCACCGGGCAGGCCCTCGTCGAGCGAGGGCGTTTCCGCCGCCTTGAAGATCGTGTTCGTCGGGTTCGCGGTCCGCGCGGCGGAGGCGTGCGGATGCCAGTACAGTTTTCCCTGCGCATCAGGCGCGGTGAGAATTTCACCCACCTGAAGATAGCCCCAGATCACCTGAAGGTCCCGCCCGCGGTAAGGGTCTGCGCTGTTCCGGCAATAACGGTATCTTCCGCACCAGCGCTCTACGAAACGAAAATTTCCGAAGAACAGAAAAATGTCCCCCGGCTTGACGCCGATGTTTTTCAGATAAGTCGCCGCGGCGTTGATCTGTCCGAACGCAGGGACCCAGCCGTCGATCCGCTCCACGCGGCGTTCCTGTGAAAGGTCGGGGTCGATATGGCATTGCGCGCCGCCGCGATAGTTCAGGTCGCGCAGAAGCTCGGAATAGCACAGCCCGCCGTAACAGAGCGAGTCAAAGGTCGTGTCATCCTTGCTTGGGATGGGGAACGAGAGCATCGCACCATCCGCCATGATCGGACTGACGATCCCCCCATTCGCGGAATCGAAACCCTTGCGGCTGAGAATGATCTTCACAGGCTCACCTCCTTACCGATCAGTGCGGTCAGTTTCTTTTTCATTTTGTTCTCCCTTTCAAAACAAAAAAAGTACGCGGCAAAAGCCGCGTACCGAAAAATGCACAGCTCTTGCCGCGACGCAAGTTCATTGACACACAGAAATGGTATGCAAGAACAGAGCGTGCATTTTTGCCGAAAGGAAAAAATACGCACCATTCCTGTGGTCTGAATATTCACTTGCGTCGCAGCGCTATTATAACAGGACAGCGACGAAAAACCAACCATAAAACGCCTGTTCGAAAAAAAGCGCCCGAAACCGTCGGTTTCGGGCGCTTTTGAATCGTATGTTATCTTTATTCCTCTTCCGCGCGGCTCTTGGCCTCTTCGATGACCTTCTGCTGCACGTTGCCGGGGGCTTCCTCGTAGCGGACGAACTTGCAGGAGAAGCTGCCGCGGCCCTGCGTCATGGAGCGCAGGTCGATGGTGTAAGAGCCCATCTCCGCGAGGGGAACCTCTGCCTCGACGGTCTGCATGCCGTCGTCCGCGCTCATGCCGAGCACGGTGCCGCGGCGCTTGGAAGAGATATCGGACATGATATCGCCGAGGTTCGCGTCGGGGATCGTGACCTTCAGGAGACCGATCGGCTCCATGATGGTCGGCTTGGCGTTGGGGATACCCTCCTGATAGGCGAGGCGCGCGGCGGTCTGGAACGCCATATCGTTGGAGTCGACGGGGTGGTAAGATCCGTCATACAGCGTCGCCTTCAGACCGACGAGCGGGTAGCCGGCGAGGACGCCCTTCTGGACGGCGTTGCGCAGGCCCTTTTCGACGGAGGGGAAGAAGTTCTTGGGAACGGAGCCGCCGAAGACTTCCTCGGCGAAGATGAGGTCGTCCTGCTCGTCCTGCGGCTCGAAGCGGATCCACACGTCACCGAACTGACCGGAGCCGCCGGACTGCTTCTTGTGGCGGCCATGGGCCTCGACCTTGCCCTTGATCTTCTCGCGGTAAGCGACGCGGGCGGGCACGAGCTCGGTATCGACACCGGAGCGGCTCTTGAGCTTGGCGCAGAGGACGTCCATCTGCATATCACCCGCGCCGGAGAGCACGAGCTGGTGGGTCTCGCCGTTGTTCGTGAGCGTGAAGGAGATGTCCTCCTCGTTCAGACGGGCGAGGCCGCCGGCAACCTTGTCGTCCTGACCCTTGGTCTTGGGCGCGATCGCCATGGAGTAGCAGGGCTCGGCGATCTCGATGGCGGGATACTCGACCTCGTGCTTCGGGTCGCAGACGGTGTCGCCCGTCTTCCACTCCATCTTGCCGATGGCGACGATATCGCCGCAGCAGCACTCCTTGACCTCGGTGGTCTTCTTGCCGCACATGGTGTAAAGGCGGCCGAGCTTATCCGTGGAGGCGGTGCGCATGTTGCGCAGGGAGAGATCGGAGGTGATCTTGCCGGTCATGACCTTCACGATGGAATACTTGCCGAACTGGTCGGAAACGGTCTTGAACACGAAGCCGGAGACCGGGGCTGCGGGGTCGATGCCCTCGACGTCGATCGGGGCGGGAACATAGTCCACGATCGCGTTGAGCATCGCGCCGGTGCCGATACCGGTGAGGGCGCAGGAGGCGACGACGGGGATGACGCTGCGGTCCTTGACGCCGAGCTTCAGGCCCTTGATGATATCCGCCTCGCAGAGCTCCAGATCCTCGAAATACTTCTCCATCAGCTCCTCGTCGGCGCCGGCGGCGGCTTCCATCAGGGCGGCGCGCATCTCCTCCGCCATGGCCTTGTCTGCGTCGGGGATGGCGATCTCGGCGCGCTTGTTGCCGTTCGGACGGTAAGCGACGTTGTGGACGAGGTCGATGACGCCGGTTCCGTCGCTCAGCGGAGCGGTGACGGGGCTGATGATGCTGCCGTATTTCTCGCGCAGGGCGGAAACGACCGCGGCGAAGTCGCCGTGCTCCTCGTCGATCTTGGAGACGCAGAAGAGGGTCGGTTTGTTCGCCGCCTTCAGCATTTTCCAGCAGCGCTCCGCGCCGACGGAAAGACCGTCCTTCGCGGTGCAGAGAATGACGCCGGCTTCGACCGCGCGCAGGGCGCAGGCGACCTCGCCATAAAAGTCAAAATAACCGGGGCAGTCCAGCACGTTGATTTTGCAGCCGCCGAACTCGACGGGCGCGATGGCGCAGGACACGGTGATCTGGCGCTTGATCTCCTCGGCGTCGTAGTCGCAGACGGTGTTGCCGTCCGTGACCTTGCCCTGCCGGTCGATCGCGCCGGTCATGTAGAGCATATTCTCGACCAGCGTGGTCTTGCCGCTGTTGCCGTGGCCGAGGATCGCGATGTTGCGGATGTTTTTGGGTTCGTAGCTCATTTGGGGTTTCTCTCCTTATATCGACTTTAATCTTTAAGATTCCGAA
>ENA-UOOA01004883-UOOA01004883.1-human-gut-metagenome-genome-assembly--contig:-P61old-NODE-4883-length-14657-cov-8.462882_pt1 | contig 14657 bp, 16 predicted proteins | sample MGYA00242467_ERZ724014 | MGnify/ENA metagenome assembly ERZ724014
TCATCCACACTGTTCGCGGTGTCGGATATGTAATGAGGGAAAACGAATGAAACAGATGACGATCAAGAAAAAAATTACGCTATGGTACACCGGAATCATCGCCGTAGTTCTTGGGACTATTTTAGTTCTCGTCCTTCTTTTTGTGGATAGGGTTGGAATTTCTGCGACAGAAGAAGAAATCAGTGCCGCAGTGACCGGATTCTCTTCAAATATTAATTTTCAGGATGATTTCTTTTATCTTGACGGCGATACCGAATTTTACGATAACGGTATTATGTTTTGTATTTATGACAAAAACGGACGATTACTTTATGGAACGATTCCAGCCCAATTTCCAGAAGAAACTATCCTCATGTCGAATATACCGCGAACGATAAGCGAATCAAATCGAAAATGGATGATATATGACAGCGTTTACACTTACGGTGATGATGACGAAATGTGGGTACGAGGAATTACCTCCGTACATTCTATAGAACTTTTCATGCAGACATCCGAGAAAATGCTGTTGATTGTATTCCCATTACTCATTATTCTGATCGGAGCCATCGGATATTTTATGATCAAGCGGGCATTGAGACAGGTGGATCTTATCTGCGATGAAGTTGAAAACATCAGCAATGGAAAAGATCTTTCCAAACGATTGTCTCTGCCAAAAGCAAAAGATGAATTATACGAATTGTCGGAGAAATTTAACGGAATGTTCGAGCGATTGGAACTTTCATTTGAGAAGGAGCGTCAATTCACATCAGACGTATCCCATGAACTGCGGACTCCCGTTGCTGTTATCATTTCCCAGTGTGAGTACTTATTGGAAAATGAAAACTTATCTGCGGAAGATAAGGAAGAGATTGCAGTCATCTTAAGGCAGGCAAAACGAATGTCAAAGCTGACAAGCGAAATGTTAATGATCGCCAGAAACGAACAGGATGAGCAGCATCTGATGGAAAAACTGGATTTTGGATTATTAAGCGAACTTGTAATAGAAGAACTGCAGACAAAAGCACAGGAAAAAAATATTGAGATCACCCTGCAAAAGCAGGACGACTTATTTATGAACGGCGACCAGACATTGATTTTGCGTATGATGATGAATTTAATAACCAATGCCATCAATTACGGAAAAACAAATGGACATATTCATGTTATCCTGAAGGTCGAAAATGACCAGATTGTCGGTGAAGTGAAAGATGATGGTATTGGAATAAGTGAGGAACACCTGGACAAAATCTGGGAGCGTTTCTATCGCATAGACAAAAGCCGTTCCAGAGAAAATGGCGGTACCGGTCTCGGCCTTTCTATGGTGCGCTGGATTGTAAACCTCCACAATGGAACCATTCACGTCGAAAGTATCGAAGGTATCGGAACGAGTTTTATTTTCCGATTTCCGAAAATATAAGGAGCTATCGCTGTATAGTCATCATGAAGAATGATCGCTTTTTGATTTATTATGGTGGCACTAATGAGTACAGCTATCGTAATCTATTTTGGAAAATGGATAAAATCTGTCATTCCGATAAACCTCATTATACGAAGAACGGTAAGTATCGTCAGTCAATTACAGCGTATGTAAAGAAGGGTAATGAATCAGAAATGGTTCATTGCCCTTCGTGCATTATGGATTATTTTAATTTTTCTTTTTCAGCATTTAGAAGTTCAAGATTGAGATCCTGTTCACTGGCTGTCTTGTTTACCCAAAGATTCAGAGAGTCTATGGCTAAAGATATTTCATCCAGTTTTTTGCTGATAAAAGCAAAATCCCGCATCTCATCATCACTGATCTTGCCATCACGGGCGATTTGAATCAGACGACCGGTAAGAGGGTTGATTTCATTTAGACCGGCAATAGTTTCCAGGATGATATTTGACAAATCAGTTACTTCTACTTCCGGAACGTAGCGGTGCCCTATTTCACATTTGTGTGAGCAGTAATAATTGCAGAGCTCTGGTCTCTTATAGGCATCTGCCATTTGAATGATATCGTAAGGTGTAGGCTCCTGTGTTTCGTATTCGAATTTTTCGATTTTAGAATCCGAGACAGCCTCCATTTTATCACTTGCTTCTGCCCTTGTAAGACCTGCGGCTTCTCGGCAAAGCTGGTAAATTGTTTTGTTTTCCCTGGTAGATTGTTTACCCATGAGAATTTCCTCCCCGTATATTGCCAAACATGAGGATTATCAATATTTAAGTCCACATGCAAGGCGTGTATTTCTTGTATAGAGTTTATTATACTTGAATCATCAGTTAACAACAAGCTCATAAATGGATAGGAAGCCAGAAAGAGTGAAAAAAGAAAGAGAGGATGTAAAAAAGCATTGAAAATTGATTCCTTTCTATGGCTGCTGGTGGAAGAAATATTTATGTAATAAAGATTAAAACATAAGGATTTATGTAAAAAGGTGCACAATATATCTCCCACCTATGATATACTTAAAACATTATTGGCAGAAGGGAGAAGTGTATCATGCCGAAAGGAACGAATCAGAAATTTAAACTGTACAGACTAGCGCAGATCATGCTTGAAAAAACAGATGAAGAGCATTATATTACAATGTCGGAAATTATGGAAGGTTTGGCAGAATACAACATCACAGCTGACCGCAAAAGCATCTATACGGATCTCCGTGACTTAAGTGTTCTTGGTATTGAAGTGGAAGGCGAACCTGTTGGAAACCGTTATCATTATCATGTGGTCAGTCGCACGTTTGAACTTCCTGAACTGAAACTTCTGGTAGATGCAATCCAATCGTCCAAATTTATCACAGAAAAGAAATCCAACGCGCTGATTAAGAAGTTGGAAAAGATGGTCAGTGAATATGATGCACAGAAACTGCAGCGGCAGGTATATGTGTCCGGACGAATAAAGACGATGAATGAGAGCATCTACTACACAGTAGATGCTATTCATAATGCAATTTCAGAAAATAAAAAAATAAAGTTCCAATACTATCAGTGGAATGTAAAAAAAGAAATGGAACTTAGGCATAATGGAGCCTGGTATCATATCAGCCCATGGGGACTTTCTTGGGACGATGAAAACTATTATCTGGTAGGGTATGACTCGGATGCGAAGAAGATCAAACATTATCGAGTAGATAAAATGCTTCATATCCGATTGTCCAGTGAGAGCCGGGAAGGAAAAGAGTTCTTTAAGAAGCTTGACATGGCTGACTATGCGAAGAAAAGCTTCGGAATGTTCGGAGGAAAAGAACAGACGGTAAAACTGCTGGTAAAAAACAATCTGGCAGGAGTCATCATTGACCGTTTCGGGAAAAATGCAATTTTGTTTCCGACAGACGATGAATATTTTACCGTGAATGTAGAGGTGCATGTCAGTCGCCAGTTCCTTGGATGGGTGTTTTCATTGGGGGACGGAATCAAAATTGTTGGGCCGGATGATGTGGTGGAGGAGATGAGAATGGAGGTAACAAGGTTGATTCAGCAATATGATTAACTGGATAAGCAGGGAAAGGAGACAATCATGGAGCATTTACGTTGTGTAGTTGAGAGAATTACATATCAGAATGCAGACAATGGCTACACAGTTCTGAAATGTGCGGTGAAGAATTACAGTGATCTTGTCACGGTAGTTGGCACGATGCCGGATACCCATGTCGGCTCTGTGCTGTTTTTGGAAGGTATGTGGAAGATGGATGCCAAATATGGGCGGCAGTTTTCCGTGGAAAAATTTGAAGAGACACTTCCTGCTACGGTATATGGAATTGAAAAATATCTGGGTTCCGGTCTGGTGAAGGGCGTTGGTCCAAAGTTTGCGAAAAGAATCGTGGAAAAGTTCGGGAAAGATACACTGGATGTTATCGAGGACACACCAGATGAACTGTTAAAGGTATCGGGGATAGGGAAAGTACGTGTAGACCGGATCAAAATAAGCTGGCAGGAGCAGAAAGAGATCAAAAATATCATGCTTTTTCTGCAAAGTCATGAGGTCAGCACCTCTCATGCGACAAAGATTTTTAAGACCTATGGCAGTGAGAGTATTGCAATCGTAAAGGAGAATCCATACCGCCTTGCAGATGATATCTGGGGGATTGGATTTAAAACAGCGGATTCCATTGCACAGAAGATGGGGATTGATAAAGGGAAATTTGTCCGTCTGCGCAGTGGTATTTTTTATACATTAAACAAGCTGGCAGAGGCCGGACACTGTTATGCCACAAGAGAGCAGCTAATTGGAAGAGCACAGGAGCTTCTGGAAGTGGAGAAACCGGAGTTGGAGATTACCCTGGATGAGATGATCCGCACAAATGATGTGATTCGGGATGAAGCAGAAAATCAGGATGCGATCTATCTTCCGCCATATTATTTTTCAGAAAGTGGATGCGCAAAGAGGCTGATCCGGCTGATGTCCTGCAAAAAGAAAAAATCTGAGGATACAGAAGAAATACTAAAAAAAGTAGCTGTTTCATCAGAAATCACATATGATGAGATCCAGTGGCAGGCGGTAAAGACAGCAATTTCCTCTAAAGTCATGGTGCTGACTGGCGGACCTGGAACCGGAAAAACGACAACAACTCTGGGAATTATTTCTGCATATAAGCAGGCCGGATGTCAGATTATTCTTGCTGCACCGACTGGAAGGGCAGCAAAGAGAATGTCCGAAGCGACTGGTATGGAAGCCAAAACAATTCACCGGTTACTGGAATATAAACCGCCGGAGGGGTATCAGAAGAATGAAGAACATCCGCTGGAAGGAGATGTGCTGATCCTGGATGAATGTTCTATGATTGATATTATGCTGATGTATAACCTTTTAAAAGCATTGCCGGAGGCGATGTCTCTGATCCTTGTGGGAGATATAGATCAGCTGCCAAGTGTTGGGGCGGGCAATGTGCTCAGAGACATTATTGATTCTGGATGTGTTCCTGTAGTACGTCTGACGCGGATTTTTCGTCAGGCACAGGGAAGCAGAATTATTATGAATGCACACAGGATCAATAAAGGGGAAGGTATTGATATGAGGGGCGGTAAAGATGCCGACTTTTTCTTTGCCACTAAGGAGAGTAATCAGGAAGTGGTAGATACTATCGTTCAATTTTGTAAGACGAACCTGCCAAGATATTATCATGTGGATCCACTGCGGGATATCCAGGTACTGACACCAATGCAGAGAGGCGAATGTGGTGCGGTAAATCTGAACCAGGTGCTGCAGGAAGCCATGAATCCGTCCAAGATCTTTTTGCGGAGAGGTGGAACACAGTATCGACTGAAGGATAAAGTAATGCAAATCCGGAATGACTACGACAAGGAAGTATTTAACGGAGATATTGGTACTATCATAAAAGTAGATATGGAAGAGCGGGAACTGACGGTTCTGTTTGATGAACGGGAAGTCGTCTATGATGTGACAGAGCTGGATGAACTGACGCTTGCTTATGCGGTTACAATCCACAAATCCCAGGGAAGCGAATATCCAATTGTTGTCATGCCATTTACCATGAGTCATTTTGTTATGTTGCAGAGAAATCTTCTTTACACAGGTGTGACCAGGGCGAAAAAGATTCTGGTACTTGTCGGAGAGAAGAAAGCAGTGTATTATGCAATAAAAAATGAGACAACCACTGGTAGAAATACATGCCTGGCAAGACGTCTGCAGCCAGATAGCAAAGAAGCGCAGGAAGCGGAGACACAGCTTTTGAAAGAGGCAGTGGATGAGGCTATGAATGAGAACGGTAGTGACAGTAATGCCTTGGTGAACACAAAACAGAAGAAAGAGAAAATGATTGTATATAAGGGCAGTATCCAGCCTTCTATGGTGTGTGAAACACCAGCAGTCTATGAGGGAAACTTATGGAAACGCCTGTCACAGTCAAAGTTCAGAAGCAGTTTTTCCATGAAAGCAAATGATCGGAGCTATGTATCCGAAAAAGGAATGGATAAAGTGCGGGAGCATGCCTGTGATTTTATCAGAAAACGTCTTGCTCCGGCAGAAATAGCAAATGATGGAAAACAGACACCAATGAGAGGACATCCGGTATTTGTTGCACAGCATGCCACAGCTACCTGTTGCAGGGGATGTCTGGAAAAATGGCATCATATTCCGAAAGGACGGGAATTGACAGAAACAGAACAGGAATATGTTGTCAATGTGATTATGGAATGGATCCGTAGGGAAATGAAAAAATTAAGAAGTGAGTGATAAAATGAATCTTTTGTTAGATAATCAGCTGGAGAAGCACCGCCTGTGACAAATCCGGTCCATCTGCATGTGCTTTACCCTGTTCTCGGGACAGTTTTGGACGACAAAATCAGCGGTAAAAAATATAGAATTTTAAGGCACTTAAAAAGTTGAGAGAAGAATAACTTTTTAAGTGTCTTATTATATGCCAAAATGACAAGCTTGCTGGTATTTTTATACCCCACCTATTGACGTATACTCTAATCAATGAAAGACGAAAACAAAGATATTCAGAGAAATGGAGGAACTGGCAATGAAGGGATTTAATACAAGCGATGGATACATGGGATTAGTTGGAGGCAAATATATCTTGTTTGCCAGCGAAGACGATTACTATGAATACATGAATGATTAGGAAATCATTTTAGAGAAAATCATGTCTGTTTTTGTCACAGAATTTGAGGAATACCAATGGTTAAGTCTGCGGAGTGCAGGTGTATTTTTAGTTAGAAGTTTATTATACTTAGGTTAATAAGTGATCATCAGAGGGAGGAAGGCTTATGGGGATTTTAGCAAGTGCATTTTTCTTTTTGGTTATAGGAATTATTGCGGCAGGTAATGGTGATTTTTCAGTATTAGCTGCAATCGGAAAAGGCATAGCCGGCATTGCATTTATTCTGTTTGTTTTGTGGCTGATGGTTATGCACCCGTTTGGATTAGCTGCATTGATAGTCGGATTGATTATATTTGCAGCGATATGCAATCAATAGAGATGAGAAGCGGAAGTTGATTCGGTGAAATGAAGCGTGTTTTAGAGAGAAGAAAGGTGGAACGGATAATGAAAAATGATACAGGAAAGACAGTTCGTAGTTTATTGATTGCCGGTGTTGTTGTAATGGCAGTTAGTATTATGTGGCCTTTATTGGCAGAGAAATATGGTACTTCGAAACAGACGGCATCCAATGCATTACAGAGTGAGACTTCATCATCCTATTTATCATCGTCTGCATCGACATCAACATCAGCATCAAAATCAACGTTAGCATCAACATCAACATCAAAATCAACATCAAAATCAACGTCAGCATCAACATCAAAATCAACGTCAGCATCGACATCAACATCAACAGCATCAGCGATGTATTCGCATTCAGCCGGCGGAGGCGGCGGTTCTACAGGTTCTTTTATTAACAGCGCTTCAGGCACGAGTTCAGGTTCTTATTCAAGCTCCGGTTCTTCATCGGGAAGCTCCGGTTATAAGAAGAATTCAGGTTACACGAGCAGTTATGACCGTCACAAGAAGTATGACCCGTATGATGCTTATGATTATGATGATGCAGATGATTTTGCAGATGACTGGGCGGAAGAATTCGGCGACGGTGATTATGATGACGGATACGATGATGCCTATGATTACTGGGAAGACGAGATGGACGATTAAGCATTTGGAGCATATCGGTCAGATGATATAAGAAATGGGGGAGAAAATGTTTTCAACAGCGATTATTGCTTTTGTGACTTGGATGTTAATTCGATAAAAAGGGGAGAGAAAGAATGTTTTACTTAGTGATCGATTTAGAAATGTGCAGAGTACCAAGAGATTATCGGAACAAAGCTTATCATTATGCCTATGAGACGATTCAGATTGGCGCAGTTCTTTTGAATGAAGAATTCAAGCAGGTTGGGACAATTCGAGAATATGTTCATCCGGAACACGGGGTGATTGATCCATTTATCGAAAGACTGACAGGAATAAAAAACAGTCAGGTCAAGAAAGCAGCGCGCATTGGGGAGGCATTAGTACATATGATCGACTGGATTGGGGACAGAGAATACAAAGTCTATGCCTGGAGCGAATCCGACAGAAATCAGCTTTTGCATGAAATCACTGCAAAACAGATTACGGATGAGAACGTCGATGCTTTTATGATAGAGGACAGATGGGTGGATTATCAAATGGTTTTCAGTCAGAGATTTCAGCTGACTCGGCGTATTAGTCTGGAAGAAGCATTGGGACGAGCAAACATTGATCCGAAAGGTAAGTTTCATGATGGAATGGATGATGCAGTGAATACAGGCCTTTTGATCGAGAAGCTGGAAATGAATCCGGACTATCAGCTGATTAGTTACGAAATGCCGGAGAAACCGTCGGAACATATTGGCAGCACACTGGGGGAGCTGTTTGCAGGGCTGAATTTAAAATTGGCGTAACTGTTCAGAGCTAACCTCCAAAATGCTACGCATTTCGTCGGTGTGGCGTATCCGCCAAATAAAATTTCAAAAACAGTCTTAAAAATGCAAGCATTTTATACCTGTTTTTTGAAATTTTGCTTGGCTCTGAACAGTTACAAACTGGCATAGAACAGCTGGGGAGGAGGAAAAGAAAATGGCAAAGATTTATTTCACATTAACAGGGACGAGGCATTATTACGGATCAGATTTTTTAAAAAGCGGCATGAAGATTCAGTTGGAAAAACAGTGAATGAGAAAGCAGAAGAGGAGTTATCCTTTGTATAAGTAGTGGACCATTACAAATGATTGAAAAGTCGTTTGTAATGGTCAATTTGTATGAATAAACGCCCTATTTGCCTAATTCTTATGGTATACTAATACTATAGTGTATATTGAGTTTTAGAGAATGCGGTTGAATCAATATGGGCTGAGCTGTAAAGGCTCAGCCTATTGGCAAAACGAGGTATTACATTGATGAATTTGAATATATTTGACCGATACTTGCTTATCATCAATATCATTGCTTTGGTGATTTACGGTATCAAGGTTTTAGTCTATAAGCATCAGACAAGAGACTGGTTTGAGAAGCTCTGCATGTTCATAGCCTTACTGGGCGGTTCAGCAGGAATTTTGCTCATGATTATTCTTTTTGACAGAAAAGCAGTCAAAGAGAATATGATGTCAAGGGTGTTTACACTTTGCATGTTGGTCATTCAGGCTATTCTATTGCTGATCGTGAAAGGCTATCATGGAGATCAGATGCATATTGCTTTCTGGGATTATTTGATGCAGCATAGAATTTTGCTGATCTATTTAGCGGTAGTGAATATACTGACAATCATTGTATTCGGTGTGGATAAGATGAATGCGAAGTCTAATAGGCAGAGAGTGCGAATTGTGACATTGCTGGGATTGGCATTTATCGGCGGTTCGGTAGGTGCGCTGATTGGCATGTATGGATTTCACCATAAGACAAAAAAAGCTTACTTTACAGTTGGGGTGCCGTTGATTTTGCTGATGCAGGTTGTTGTATTGTTTTATGTGATGAATATGGGAATGTAACTTATGAAATATACAAGTGTAACGGAAGGCGAATTTGTCTGCCGCAATAATCGTTTTACAGCGGAAGTGCTGATTGGGGGAGTACAGGAAACGGTTCATGTGAAAAACACGGGGCGTATGAAGGAACTGCTATTTCCCGGAGCCAGGGTAACGCTGACTTATTCTGATAATCCAAACAGAAAAACAAAATATGATTTAATCAGTGTGTATAAAGCATCTTTGGGGTGGGTGAATATTGACAGTCAGGCCCCGAATAAGGTCGTTGGTGAGTGGCTGGCAGGAAGAGATTACATTTTTATTAAGCCGGAATATAAATACGGTGATTCTCGCCTGGATTTTTATATGGAGAAGCAGAATGAGAAATATTTGATGGAAGTCAAGGGATGTACACTGGAAATTGACGGCATCGGATATTTCCCGGATGCACCCAGCGAACGGGCAGTCCGGCATTTGCATGAACTGATGCATGCCGCGAAACAGGGGTATCATTGTATACTGGCCTTCGTGATCGCCATGCCAGGGGTGACGGTTGTACGTCCGAATATGACAACGCATCCCGCATTTGGTCAGGCTTTATCTGAAGCTCATAAGGCTGGTGTGGACGTATGGTATCTGACTTGTGAGATCACGGCTGACAGCATAAAGGCGGCAGAACTTTATAAAGCCTAGTGCTGCGGCAAGTCCAAAAAGATAGTGGAAACAGGTTTTATTGGATATCATGATAGACTTCATATCAAAAAAGTGATACAATGAGATTGTGTTTTGGGATGGAGATGAATGAGGAGGTATACATATGCAGCCAATATATTTATCAATCCAACAGGAAGAGACTGGCGCACAGATTCGTAAGCTGATGATGAAGAACGGCTATACGGTCAGAGATGTCCAGGGGGCTATGGGATTTGAGAATCCTCAGGCTATTTACAAATGGATATCCGGCAAATCATTGCCAAGTCTCGACAATTTTATTATTTTAAGTCGATTACTGCATGCCAGTATCGAAGATATCCTCGTCGTTGACGGGGATATTGTGCGTTTTGGTACTTTTTTGAAGCAGTATGTTTTATATAGGATTGGAGTTTAGCAATGGGAAGAGGAAAAGAAGTTAGAGAATTAAGAGACAGGCTGGGGATGAATCGCAGAGAATTCAGTGATTACTATGGTATACCGTATCGTACAGTTCAGGATTGGGAAGCAGAGAAACGGGAACTTCCGGAATACCTGCTGCGGTTGATGATCTATAGAGCAGAGATGGAGCGGCTGAATAAAAAAGACGAAGTATAGAGCTGTTATTGTTAGTTGAAAATAGATGCCTGATTGGAATTTATGAAGTGGAAAAGGGATTGACAAAGGTCAGGTCGTGTAGTATTCTTATTGTATATTAACGCATAGCGTTATGTATGAGGCTAAGGCAGAGTTGAAGGGGGATTTATTGATGAGAATCGAGAATTTGCAGAATCAGAACAGGCAGTTTATCAAATCCATGGACAATTTCCACGTGTTGGAGTATATACAGGATGCCAGTGTATCGCCGATGAATGCTGTGGATGAGTATTTTATGAGCAAGATGAATGTCAGAAGAAGACAGGTGGTCATTGATCTTGACAGGAATCATTCAGCGATGATCCAGGCAGGTGCCATGCAGTGGATGGGTGGTCAGGTTGAGGTGACATCCGGGGTCAGAGGCATTGGCGATTTCTTTGGGAAGGCCATCAAGGGAGCCGTGACGAAGGAGACAGCTGCGAAGCCGGTGTATGTTGGTCAGGGATGTCTGGTATTGGAACCAACATACAAGTACATTATCTTGATGGATATGTCAGAATGGGGAGCAGTAGGCATGACCATCGAGGATGGTATGTTTCTTGCATGTGATACGAATGTACAGAACAGGGTTGTAGCCAGGAAGAATTTGTCATCGGCAGTACTTGGCGGAGAGGGGCTTTTTAATCTCAGTTTGTATGGTGAGGGTGTTGTGGCCCTTGAGAGCAATGTATCGGAAGAAGAATTGATCGAGATTGTTTTGGAGAATGATGAGTTGAAGATTGACGGCAATCTGGCAGTCTGCTGGTCATCGAATCTGGATTTTACTGTGGAGAGGACAACCAGCACGCTGGTTGGCTCGGCAGTCAGCGGTGAAGGATTAGTCAATGTTTATAGAGGAACAGGAAGAGTACTGATGTGTCCGGTCGCACCGACATCATCACTTTATGCATCAACGAATTCCATGGCCGCTAAGGCAGCAGCCAAAGCCAGCAATACATTATTCGGTAAATGACAGATAATAGTCAGATAACAGTCAGAAACGGAGAGGCAGCTTATGCCGGAGGAAACGAATCAGAAGTTTGAGCTATACAGGGGTGCTCAGATCATGATAAAAATATAATATTGCGTCTTGTCATTTGAAAATCTTCATGTTATACTATACACAACATGAAGCGAAGATTGTTTTCATGCAAATATTTGCCCACCAATTATTTGGTTAAGCCCATACGGACAGGCGGGGCAGCTGCCGATTGCGGTGAGAGACCGCATTATTGATTTAGTTAAAAGCTAAATTTTATAAGTCTTTTGTCTGAGAAGAAGGCTCAGAATCAAACATCACTTGTGAAATGGTCAATAAAACGTAGGATTAGCAAATATTTGCTGGTAGGAGTACCAACGATAGGCTCTGGGAATATTTTTCGTAGATATGAGAGTGAATAGACAGGGTATAGCATATAGCACTAAGAATATGAATAAGACATGAAAGACAGGTGAGTTTTGCCTGTCTTTTTTTGTGTTATGGAGTGATGAAATGAACAGAAACAAACAGATGCATGCGCCGGTGTATGAAGCATTGGAGCGCTTAAAGCGAAGAAGAGTAGTCCCTTTTGATGTGCCGGGACATAAAAGGGGAAGAGGGAATCCGGAATTGGTGGAACTTCTGGGAGAGAAATGTGTCAGCCTGGACGTCAATTCTATGAAGCCGTTGGATAATCTCTGTCATCCGGTATCAGTGATCAAGGAAGCAGAAGAACTTGCAGCAGAGGCTTTTCGTGCAGCCCATGCTTTTTTTATGGTTGGCGGAACAACATCTTCTGTGCAAAGCATGGTACTTTCCTGCTGCAAGGCCGGCGACAAAATTATTTTGCCCAGAAACGTGCATAAGAGTGTGATCAATGCTCTGGTGTTATGTGGTGCGATTCCGGTTTATGTGAATCCGGAAGTGGATAATAAGTTGGGAATATCCCTTGGAATGCAGGTTGCTGAAGTAGAGAAAGCAATCAAAGAGAATCCGGAAGCTGTCGCAGTACTGGTGAACAATCCGACTTATTACGGGATTTGCTCGGATTTGCGTACAATTGTTCAAGTGGCTCATGCACATAAGATGCTTGTATTGGTGGATGAGGCCCACGGTACGCATTTATATTTTGGAGAGAATCTGCCGGTCTGTGCCATGGACGCCGGAGCGGATATGGCATCTGTTTCCATGCATAAATCCGGCGGCAGTCTGACGCAGAGTTCTTTGCTGTTGACAGGAAAGAATGTTAATTGGGAGTATGTCAGTCAGATTATCAATCTGACTCAGACAACCAGTGCTTCCTATTTGCTGATTTCAAGCCTTGATATTTCCAGGAGAAATCTGGCTCTCCGGGGAAAGGAATCTTTTGAGAAAGTAAGCCGTATGGCAGAATATGCCAGAGAAGAGATTAATTCCATCGGTGGATTTTATGCCTATGGCAAGGATATGATTAATGGCGGCAGCATTTATGATTTTGATGTGACGAAGCTGTCAGTGTATACAAGAGATATTGGACTGGCCGGTATTGAAGTCTATGATCTTTTACGAGATGAATATGATATCCAGATTGAACTGGGTGACATTGCCAATATTCTGGCGTATATCTCGATTGGTGACAGAATACAGGACATTGAGCGGCTGGTGGGGGCTTTGGCGGACATCAAGCGCCTTTATGCGAAGAATCCGGAGCAGATGCCAAATGCGGAGTATATCAAGCCGACAGTTTGCGTATCACCGCAAACCGCTTTTTACGGCGAGAAGAAATCCGTGCCGATTCGTGAGACAGAAGGAATGATCTGCAGTGAGTTTGTTATGTGCTATCCGCCGGGAATTCCGATTCTGGCGCCGGGGGAAATGATTACCCGGGAGATTATTGATTATATTATCTATGCAAAAGAAAAAGGCTGTTCCATGCAGGGCATGCAGGATCCGGCAGTGGAATCACTGTTTGTACTGACAGGAAAATATTGATAGAAGGAGGGAGAGCAGTGGAACTGTGGTTTTCTGATTATCACACAGAGAAAGTCAAGGTTTCCGTCAAGGTTCAGAAACAATTATTTGGACTTCAGACAGAATTTCAGAGAATCGATGTGTTTGATTCGGATGAATTCGGCCGGTTTTTAAGTGCTGACGGCAGCATTGTATTCTCTGAAAAGGATGAGTTTATTTATGATGAAATGATTGTGCACGTGCCAATGGCGGTACATCCGCATGTAAAAAATGTTCTGGTGATCGGCGGCGGAGACGGCGGCGTGGCCAGGGAATTGGGCTACTATGAAGAAATCGAGAAAATCGATGTGGTGGAACCGGATCGGGTTTTTGTGGAAGTCTGCAAAGAATTTTTCCCGGATAATGCCTGTGGCCTGGGGGATAAGAGAGTCAGCATTTATTATGAAGACGGGTTGAAGTTCCTGCGTTTAAGACAGAATGAATACGATTTGATTATCAATGATGCCATTGATCCGCTGGGACATAATGCCGGTCTTTTTACAAAAGAGTTTTACGGCAACTGCTATAGAGCACTGAAAGAAGACGGTATCATGGTGTATCAGCATGGAAGTCCTTTTTATGATGAAGATGAGGAATCCTGCAGGGTGATGCACAGAAAGGCCAGTCACAGTTTTCCAATCAGCAGGGTATATCAGGCACACATTCCGACTTGTTCTTCGGGATACTGGCTTTTTGGTTTTGCTTCCAAGAAATATCATCCACTGGAACATCTGGATGCCAAAAGATGGAAGGAACGTCACATTAAAACCTGGTATTATACAACCAATCTGCACAAAGGAGCCTTTATGCTGCCGAGATATGTAGAAGACATGCTGGAGGAAGAGGAAGATCGTAAAAAATAGAGCTTTCTGAAAAACAGATAACAAATGCGTTATAAATACATGATGATACCAGGGTCAAAAGGTCAGAAAGCCGATGCAAGCTTGCTTGCAAGAG
>ENA-UOOA01004891-UOOA01004891.1-human-gut-metagenome-genome-assembly--contig:-P61old-NODE-4891-length-14631-cov-17.052209_pt1 | contig 14631 bp, 8 predicted proteins | sample MGYA00242467_ERZ724014 | MGnify/ENA metagenome assembly ERZ724014
GTGAAATGGTCGCTAATTTTAAAGATTATGGCATCAACCGTTTCTATGGAGGAAACGATGGTAATCCAAAGAAAAACAGGAATACCATTTCAATCCCCCGTTTCGTTTTAGCTTTTGATTATAAGTTTAATTCCAAATGGATACTCGGTGCAGAGATTGAGTTTGAATCCGGTGGAACAGGTACAGCTTTCGAATTAGAAAACACCGAAAACGGTGAATACGAAACAGAAGTTGAAAAAGGAGGTGAAGTAGCTATCGAACAATTTCACATCACACGTTTAATTCACCGCTCCCTCAATGTACGTGCCGGACATATTATTGTTCCGGTAGGATTGACTAACGCACACCATGAACCGATCAATTTCTTCGGAACTTCACGCCCGGAAGGTGAAACAAGCCTTTTGCCTTCTACCTGGCATGAAAATGGTCTGGAAATCTTTGGTTCCTTTGGAAAAGGTTATGCCAGTTTTGACTACCAAGCTATGGTTGTAGCAGGTCTGAACCCTAACGGATTCGATCGCAATACATGGGTAGGCAGTGGTAAACAGGGAATTTTTGAAGAAGATAATTTCACTTCTCCCGCATATGTATTCCGCTTGGACTATAAAGGAGTTCCCGGCTTACGTGTAGGTGCCTCATTCTATTATTGCGCAGATGCAGGAGCCAATTCCGACAAGGAACAGACTTATTCAAGCTATGGAAAAATTCCGGTAAGAATCTTCACCGCAGATGCACAATATCGCAATAAATATGTAACGGCACGTGGTAATATTTTATATGGAAATTTAGGAAACTCTTTGGGAGTGAGCCAAGCAAATGTCAAGTTATCCAATAAATCACCGTACAGTCGTCTGGCACCGGTAGCTAAGAATGCTGTAAGCTATGCAGCAGAAGCCGGTATCAATATCCGCTCAGTCTTCGGAGGCAATAAAAAGATTCCGGTTATCTATCCATTTGCCCGCTATGAATACTACAATCCACAAGAAAAAGGAGAAAAAGGGCAAACGATGGAAAAACGCTGCCAAGTAAGTATGTGGACAGCGGGATTAAATTGGTATGCGTTGCCAAACTTAGTGATAAAAGCTGACTACGCCACCCGTCAGATTGGTACCAACAAAGTTTTTGGCGTTTCAAAAGCATATAACAGTGAAAACGAATTTTCCATTGGAATAGCCTATATAGGATGGTTTATCAAGAAATAACAAATAATCAATTATTTAATTTTTATATGATGAAAACAAAATTCTTTTATGTTGCAGCCCTCATATGGGGATTAGCATTTACAACTACTTCTTGTAGCAGTGACGATGACAACCCGACAGTAGATCCTGCTAACATCGATTACACTTCTGAAAACGCATCAAGCTGGCATAACTACATGAGAAATGTAGCAGCACTTTTAAAAACAGATGCAACCAATCTTTATAACGCATGGAACTCAAGTTATAAAGGAGGCGACAGTTATGCTTCTCTCTTTAAGGCTCATAACGGTTCTCCTTATGCAAGTGCATTGAGCTGTGTAGAAGAAATCGTAGATAAATGCGCGGAAATTGCCAACGAAGTCGGTACCGCCAAGATTGGTGATCCGTACAACTTATACAAAGCGGGAAATACAGAAGAAGCATTGTACGCTGTGGAATCCTGGTACAGCTGGCATTCACGTGATGATTATACAAACAACATTTACTCCATCCGGAATGCGTATTACGGTTCTTTAGACGGCAGTATAAATGCTAACTCTTTATCAACTGTAGTCGCCGGTGTTAATCCATCCTTAGATACTAATGTAAAGAATGCCATTCAAAAAGCGGCAAAAGCCATTCAGGATATTCCGCAACCTTTCCGTAATCATATACCCAGTAATGAAACAGTAGCAGCAATGGATGCTTGTGCCGAACTGGAAAGTATATTGAAGAATGACTTAAAATCTTATATTGCCAATAATGCCAACAACATCAATACCGACGCCGTACTGAATCCTGTGGTAATGCAATATGTAGATGCAGTAGTAGTACCTACCTATAAAAGCTTGAAAGAAAAGAACGATGCTCTCTACAATGCAGTAATAGCTCTTGCAGACAACCCGTCAAATAGTGCTTTCGATAAAGCCTGTGAAGCTTGGATCACCGCACGTGAGCCATGGGAAAAGAGCGAAGCCTTCTTGTTCGGTCCGGTAGACGAGATGGGACTTGATCCTAACATGGACAGCTGGCCTTTAGACCAGAATGCCATCGTGCAAATTCTGAATTCTCAAAGCTGGAGTGATCTTGAATGGAATGAAAATGATGATGAAGCTGCTGTTGAGTCAGCACAGAATGTACGCGGTTTCCACACATTAGAATTCCTTCTCTACAAAAACGGTGAACCACGTAAAGTACAATAAAGACTTATCTTAGCTAAGATATTATTGAGAAGTAAAGGTTGGAAGTCAATCATCCACCTTTACTTCTTTGGTATGTTTAAAACATATTATTGAAATAAAGTCAATAAACAATGAATCACTTTCTAAAATATTCATTCTCTATTTTTTGCCTGTTGGCATGCTCAGCCTGTGATGACGACGGAATTGGCGTATTGGATATCGAAATCCCGGAAGGCTATGCCCTGTCAGCCGGAACATCAACCATTTTCTTGAGTTCATCCGTTGCTTATGATACGCCTGCAGATTGGATAACAGGAGCATATGACGTACGCTTCACCCGAGGCGACAGGCTATATGACGATGTACGTACAAGCAACAACGGGCATGGTGGCGGTCTCGGACCTGTTTATGCCGGTTACTCGTGCGGCAGCTGCCACCGGAATGCAGGGCGCACTAAACCCTCTTTATGGACAGAGGGCGGATCGGGCAGCTATGGTTTCTCCTCCATGCTGGTTTACATATCCCGTAAGAACGGAGCTTTCTTTCAGGATTATGGCCGTGTGCTTCATGACCAGGCAATCTACGGAGTACAACCGGAAGGCAAACTATCCGTAGAATACACTTACGAAACATTTTCTTTCCCTGATGGAGAAGCCTACACGCTTTGCAAACCGCAGTATAGCATATCCGAATGGTATGCCGAAGAGATCAAACCGGAAGATTTGTTTTGCACCGTACGTATTCCATTACGCCACGTAGGTATGGGACAGATGATGGCATTAGATCCCATTGAAATTGAAGCACTCGCAGCAAAAAGCAATTATCCCGAATATGGAATCAGCGGACGATGTAATTACATCACCGAACGAGGAGTAAGATGTCTGGGATTGTCCGGCAATAAAGCCCAACATGCCGATTTAACGGTAGAGTTAGGATTCTCCAGTGATATGGGTGTTACCAACAGCCGCTATCCGGAAGAAATCTGCGAAGGACAAACGCAAGTCAACCAAGGCAGCATGATGGGACTTTCTTATGACCAGTTGGATGTCAGCACAGAAGAGATGGAAAATGTAGATCTCTATATGCAGAGTCTCGGCGTACCCGCCCGGCGTAATATAAACGATCCGCAAGTAATCAAAGGGGAACAAAACTTTTATAAAGCCAAATGTCATCTTTGTCATGTGACGACCCTACATACCAAACCACGCGGTACTGTGTTATTAAACAATACCCAACTCCCGTGGCTGGGCGGTCAGACCATTCACCCTTATTCCGATTATCTGTTACACGACATGGGTTCGGAAATTATGGGAGTCGGCCTGAATGACAACTACGTAAGCGGCCTGGCACGTGGAAACGAATGGCGCACTACCCCTCTTTGGGGAATTGGCCTGCAAGAAAAGGTCAACGGGCATACTTATTTCCTACATGACGGCCGTGCCCGCAATCTGACAGAAGCTATCATGTGGCATGGCGGAGAAGGAGAAGCATCGAAGAACTTATTTAAAAACATGAGTAAAGAAGACCGCGATGCGCTGATCGCATTTTTAAATTCACTTTAAACTAAAAGTAGTATATACAAAGCAATTATGAAGAAATTTATAATCATTGCCATGCTGACTGCCATCATGCCTTTGGCTGCAATGGCGCAACATGAAGAAGATACAGAAAATGGTGTAGTATCATTGGCTGGAAGAGACGGATTCACGATCGAAACCAAGAAGGGAGATTTCGTATTCAAACCCTATCTGCTCGTACAAACCAGTGCAAACTTCAATTGGTACGACGATGAAGGACTAGATAAGGCATATAATCAGGATAACATAGCCAACTCCGGTTTTTCCGTTCCTTACGCTGTACTCGGGTTCACCGGAAAGGCTTTCGATAAAGTGTCTTTCAACCTTTCCATCAATGCGGCAGCCAGCGGAGGCGCATTACTTCAACAGGCATGGTTTGATGTTCAGCTGAAAAAGCAATTTGCCATCCGGGTCGGTAAATTCAAGACTCCGTTCTCACATGCCTATCTGACAACACTGGGAGAAACATTGTTACCCAATTTACCAGTATCACTCACTGCTCCCGTTATCCTCCCCTACTCCTTGAATGCGGTAACACCTAACATTGGCACCGGATTCGATTTAGGGGTAGAGATTCACGGTTTAGTGGCTGACAAATTCGGGTATGAAATCGGTCTATTCAATGGTACGGGCGCTTCTGTCAACACCGCGACAAAGACATTCAGCGATGACTGGCACATTCCGTCTTTACTGTATGCCGGACGTTTCACTTATATGCCGAAGGGAGTGATGCCTGCCACACAGGGAAATCCGAACAGACTGAATGAAGACAAAATTATGTTTGGTATTTCTACTTCTATTAATGTAGAAAGTGAAAATGAAAGTACCAATGATTATCGTGCGGGATTAGAGTTTGCAATGCTAAAAAACAAACTTTATCTGGGTGCTGAAGTTTATTATATGAATGTAGGTTTTACAAAAAGACAAAAGATTTCCGAGTCATATAATTACCTGGGCGGTTATGTACAAGGTGGTTATTTTATAGCTCCCCGCCTGCAGGCAGCCGCACGTTATGATTTCTTCAATCGTAACGGAATGGACACCAATGGTTTCCTGAATATGCCAGCCGTAGGCATGAACTATTTCTTCAAAAACTGCAACTTGAAGTTACAAGCTATGTACCAGTATATTGCCCGCAAAGGTCATGACACCCAACTCGATCGGGATAACGATGATTTAGGTTTGGCAGTACATTCGGCCAGTATTCTACTTCAATATACATTCTAAATAGCACAAGAAAGGATTTGTTTATGAAAAAATACATTCTTTTCGGTGGCTGTCTACTGTTATTGGCATATATCACGTCATGTGATGACGGACGTATTTATGAAAAAACAGAGACCCTGTCAGAAGAAGGACGCACATTGAAAATGAGCGGAAGAATCAGTGGTATCAATAAATGGCCCGATGGTTATAGTGTTGTAGTGGCAGGCTTCAGTGATGAGAGCGAGTATGCCGTTGTCACAAAAACAATTCCGGCGGTCGAAAATGATGAGATTCAGGTAACCATGACAGGAGTCAGTGACAAAGTAACCACTATTGAGTTATGCGTTATTAATAGATTAAGAAAACGAGTAATCAGCTTTCGGTCAATGGACGATCTTACGGCAGTTGACGACACTATTCTTATGGATGTGGGAACTGTGGATGCAGGTATGTATCATGGCATTCAGGAAAAAGTATTTAATACTACATGTGCCCACTGTCATGGTGGAGGTAGTTCGGCAGCAGGCAACCTGTATCTGACAGAGGGCAAAAGCTATGAAGCACTCGTCAACCATCCGTCAAAGAAAGTAGACGGTATGTTACTTGTCAAGCTAGGCAGTGCACAAGAAAGTGTATTGCATACATTATTGAATACCACTATTAGTTCAACTTGGGGATACGATCACTCTAAAGAAATACTGTCATCCCCTATTTTGACCCTTATTGACGATTGGATCAATAACGGCGCACAAGAATAAATAGTTATTATACAATTGATATGAACAACAAAAAACAACAGAATATTCAGTCTGAAAAGACACTAACAGAGATTTTTAAATACAATGCAGGAGGAGAAGCTTCAGAGTATCACATCATCATTCATTCTACTAAACCGGAAGATACATACGAAGAACAACTGAATGCAGTATTAAACACTTACGACTATTTACTTACCCAAGAACTGAAAGGAGCAGTCGCCATCCTCAAACGCTATTTCTTAAGTGACGCCGCCAATCAGGCAGATACACTATTGGCATTGACAACTGAAGGTTCGGGCTGCACACTTTCCATTGTGGAACAGCCCCCGCTGGACGGAACCAAGATTGCCTTATGGGTCTATCTGTTGACTGACGTACAGACGCAAGTCCTGCATAACGGGCTTTTCGAGGTGAAGCACAGTGCCTACCGCCACTTTTGGGGTGGTAGCGCATTCAATCGTGCCGCCAATTCGGAATACCAGACCCGCCTGCTATTGAACGACTATGTGATGCAACTCATGGAGCAAGGTTGCAGACTGGCGGACAATTGTATCCGCACATGGTTCTTTGTACAAAATGTAGACGTGAATTATGCCGGAGTAGTGAAAGCGCGTAATGAAGTTTTCGTTACCCAAAACCTGACAGAAAAAACACATTACATTTCCAGCACCGGTATCGGCGGTCGCCATGCCGATCCGAAAGTACTGGTACAAATGGATACTTATGCCGTAGCAGGATTACAACCGGAACAGATTCATTTTCTCTATGCACCTACCCACCTGAATCCGACTTATGAATATGGAGTAAGTTTTGAACGTGGCACGTATGTAGATTATGGCGACCGCCGCCAGATATTTATTTCGGGTACGGCAAGCATCAACAACAAAGGCGAAGTGGTATATCCCGGCAACATTCGCAAACAGACAGAACGGATGTGGGAAAATGTGGAAGCCCTGCTAAAAGAAGCAGAATGCACTTTTGATAATTTGGGACAAATGATTGTATATTTGCGTGATATAGCCGACTATGCAGTCGTTAAAGCAATGTATGACCAACGTTTCCCACACACTCCCAAAGTATTTGTTCATGCTCCGGTATGTCGCCCCGGATGGTTGATTGAGATGGAATGTATGGGAGTGAAAGAATGTAAGAACAAGGGGTACGCTCCATTTTAAATCATAAAAGATTATACCGTTGAAAAGGTTACTTATTATCTTATATATCTGTCTGGTGGGACTACTCGCTGCAGCTACTTTTGTAGAGCAAGCGTATGGGACAGATTTTGTAGAGAGAAATATATATCATACATGCTGGTTTTGTTGTTTGTGGGGAGTTATTGCCGCAATTGCACTTGTTGCTCTCATCCGACGTGCTTTATGGCGACGGTTCCCCATATTGTTGTTTCATGGCTCCCTCCTCGTTATCCTGGTGGGGGCCATGATTACGTTTACCGGCAGTAAAAAAGGATACGTACATTTACTGCCGGGAGTGACGGCAGGTAGTTTTCAGGAGTCGGAAAGCGGAAGAGAAGCAGACCTGCCATTCACAATACAGCTGGATAGTTTTCGTATAGCATACTATCCCGGAACTGAAGCTCCGGCAGACTACATCAGTTATATCACCTACTCTCTTCCCGGACAAAAAGATGTTCTGTCACACGAACTGATTTCAATGAACCGTATATTTACATTACAAGGTTTCCGTTTCTATCAGTCATCTTTCGATGATGATGGAAAAGGGAGTTGGCTGACTGTCAATTATGACCCGTGGGGTACGGGAGTTACGTATGCAGGATATGTTCTGCTCGGTATCTCCATGATCTGGTTATTATTTTCCCGCTATGGCGATTTCCGACGCCTGCTAAGTCACCCGCTACTGAAAAAAGGAGGTGTATTTCTATTGTTCCTCTTCTGTCTTGCAGGTAGTATGCAAGCACAAAAAAAACTTCTCCCGGCCCTGAAACGGGTACAAGCAGACAGTTTGGCACAAGAACAGGTCATTTATCACGACCGAGTAGTACCATTCAATACATTGGCGCGCGATTTCATTCAGAAATTGACAGGCAAAGCTTCATATAAAGGTTTGACGCCTGAACAGGTAATTGGTGGCTGGCTACTCTATCCGGAAGTATGGAGAAATGAACCATTGATATACATCAAAAATACAGAGTTGCAGCATTTGCTAAACTTACAGACACCTTACGCCCGATTAACCGATTTATTTGACGGTCCGGTCTACCGTCTTCAGAAAACCTGGCAACAAGAACAGGGAAAAGGTAGCAAACTCGCCAAAGCCATCCAAGAAACGGACGAAAAAGTGGGATTGATCCTGATGCTGGAAAAAGGAACATTCATTCAGCCATTACCCACTGATGGCAGCGTGCAACCACTCTCCGAACTGGAAATAAAAGCCGAACTACTCTACAACCGGATTCCGTTCAGCAAGATTCTTTTTATGATTAATCTATCATTGGGAGTATTGTCTTTCCTGCTTCTGCTTCAGTACAGCCTGCGAAGAAGGGTACTCTCACCGAAAGCCAAAGCGATTACCCGCACAGCAGGAGCGTTCTTTTCTGTTGCGCTCTATCTTGCTTTCATATTCCATTTAGCAGGATATTGCCTACGTTGGTATATTGGCGGACGCATTCCACTTAGCAACGGTTACGAAACCATGCAGTTTATGGCACTCTGCATCCTCTTGGTAGCCTGCCTGCTCCATCGAAGATTCTCATTCGTACTTCCATTCGGATTCTTGCTCTCCGGCTTTGCGTTGTTAGTCTCTTACCTGGGACAAATGAATCCGCAGATAACGCCATTAATGCCGGTGCTCGTCTCTCCGTGGTTAAGCATTCATGTTTCATTGATTATGATGTCTTATGCCCTATTGGCATTTATCATGCTAAACGGAATACTGGCATTATGTCTCCGAAAAAAAGAGCCGGAAAACAATGTCTCTGAAAATGACGACAGACAAGATAACCGGATAGAACAGTTGACGCTAGTCAGCCGTTTGCTACTCTATCCTGCGACGTTCTTTTTAGGGGCAGGCATCTTTTTGGGAGCAGTCTGGGCAAACGTTTCCTGGGGAAGATACTGGGCGTGGGACCCGAAAGAAGTATGGGCGCTGATTACCTTCCTTGTATATGGAGCAGCCTTCCATTCACAAAGCCTGCGCATTTTCCGCAAGCCTTTATTTTTCCATATTTATATGATTCTTGCTTTCCTTACAGTCTTAATGACTTATTTCGGAGTGAATTATGTTCTTGGCGGGATGCATAGTTATGCAAACTCCTGAACCACCATACATAAGAATCGGCCGAAGTGATTCACCCGCATTTCTTTTATTTGGTTGTTAAGTTGAAAAACCATTAATGTATTCATTTTGGAATATGAATAGATGATGTATTCTAAAAGAGGTAAAGAGGGTGCACTTCACAAAAGGATACCCTCTTTTACCCATCCAGTTTCACACACGTGCGTGCACCTCATGTTTCAACCACGCACCCGGCAGCATTTCTTTTTCACCTTTTTCATTCACCAGTTCCATCTGCAATACACCTCCGTTACAATCGAAGTAACGAACCTCTATCGGATGCAATCCGGCTTTCAATGCCTTCTGCACAATAATCTCTACAGATGAGTGTGCACCGTCATTATCTCCCAACAATTCACCGTCAAGCGTCAATGTACTAACGTCATCCGATAGAAGGGCAAAGGTATAAATACCATCAGCGGGAACTTCCAGATAACCGGTCATCACCAAGCCGATATTTCCTTTCACCTCTTCGGGGATAGATACCGATTCTACCACATATTCCCCTTTTACCGGAGCCGCATCAATGTCTGCACAAAGATTACCGCGGAAGTCATGCCATACGGCTTTCAAGCCGGGCTGCAAGGCAGCCGGAGCAGTCACCGCCTCCGCATAAGGAGCCTTTACATATTTAGTACGCACTACATCCGAAGGAGAACCATCCGGACGGAAAGTGCGGAAAGCAAATTCGGTAGTTTCCTCCACATCCAAAGCACCGTCATAAAGAGCTGATTCCTTGGTAGGCATACTGCCGTCTGTCGTATAGCGTATTTCAGTACCGGGCAACGGGCAAGTCAAGTCAATCGTTGTTTCATCAATAAATGCATTCACTTTATAGAATCCCTGTAAATCAGGCACACGATAATTTACCCTCATCACATCCATCCGTTTAAACTGCGGAACAAGCTGACGATAAAACTCTTCGAGGCTTGGTTTAGCAGCCGGTTCTACCCAGGCTATTTCGCTCAATGCAATCATGCGGGGAACAATTAGGTATTCAATGCGTTTCATAGTCGGAATCCATTCAGCCCAGAGATTAGCCTGTACACCCCAGATATATTTCTTCTGTTCCGGTGATAAGCGTTCATCCGCACACGGATCGTACGCCAGTATTTTCTTCACTGAATTCTGATCCTGCGCATAATCGAAATAGAAATATTCATTCGGACAAGCAATCACTTTCTGCTTTTGCGCGGTCGCCGTAGGCAACGCGTCTTTCGCCCAACTTCTCCACCATGTAATAGCAGCATCGGAAGATAATCCGTCGGCTACCACTTCATCCCAGCCGATGAGTTTCTTTCCGTTGGCGAGGAAAAATTTCTCCATGTCACGCACAAACCATGCCTGAAGTTCTTCTACCGAACCCAGCTTCTCCGTACGGATACGTTTCTGACAGAGAGGGCATTTCTTCCAGTTGGCTTTTTCCACTTCATCACCACCCATGTGCACATATTCATAAGGGAAAAGCTCGAAAACTTCTTTGAACACATTCCGGCAGAATTCCAGCGTCGCGTCTTTACCCGGACAGATAGGAGAAGAGAAGATTTCTCCCCATCCGATTAGTCCGTCGCATGCCAACTCCGGATATTGACTGATAGCCGCGAGGAAATGTCCCGGCATATCAATCTCGGGAATGACATCAATTCCTCTTTGCGTAGCATAGGCTACTATTTCTTTGATATCATCATGAGTGTAATAACCTCCATACAGCGTATCTCCTTCCACAATGCGTATCTTATCTTCCGGAATCAGGAAATCGGTATTATCTTCCTCTTTCGCACGTGCCATGCAGATCCGATCCTGCTCATTAAACTTACGCCAGGCTCCTTTTTCGGTAAGTAGCGGGTATTTCTCAATTTCTATACGCCAGCCCTGATCGTCAGACAAATGCCAGTGGAATTTATTGAGTTTATACAAAGACATCAGATCCAATACATGCTTTACCTCATCTTTATTCCAGAAATGACGGGAAGCATCCAGCATAAATCCACGCCATTCAAAACGAGGTGCGTCTTCTATTTGCACGACAGGGATTGAATAAGTTTGTTTCTCTCCCTGCACTTCTATCGCTGCAGGAAGCAGCTGGCGAATAGTAGTAATCGCAGAAATGATACCCGAATAGTCATTAGCCTCTACCCGGATATATTCCGGCGTAGACTGAAGTTTATAAGAACCGGACTTGCCACCGGTATCTTTCAACTGAAAATACATATCTACCTGATTCTTATCAGTAGTAACCTCCACAGAAGACGATATGACATTGCGGAGAATCTCCTGCAAATACCCGACTGCCGGAAACAACGACTGATCGGAAACTCCAATCTTCATTCCGTCTTTTAAAACAAACGAGCCCGACTGCTCGGTCAGACTAACAGGGGTAGGTAGGATTGCAATCTCTTGCTTGACGGTAGGCGTACAAGAAGAAAAAACACAAGCTGATACAATGAGTAAAGAGCTACTTAGTTTTTTGAACATACGGTTAACTATTTAATAAATGATTTGTCCTGTCTTTAATTGACCATCTATATATAATACAACTAAAACATAGAAACTACTAAAAACCCGGAAAAAGTTTTTTTGCGACTTGACGTCACAGACTCCTATAAATGTTTATCTTTGCTAGCCAATCGCAATCAAACAATTAATTATAAAGAGTCACTTCAATGTCAAGAGAGAACATCTTAATCAAAACCTCATGGATTAGCACCATTGGCAATGCAATCCTGTCCGCATCAAAAATCATCATCGGTTTATGGGCCGGTAGTTTGGCGGTAGTGGGCGACGGTATCGACTCGGCAACCGACGTCGTTATCTCTATCGTTATGATTTTTACGGCACGCCTCATCAACCGTCCTCCTTCAAAGAAATATGTATTCGGTTATGAGAAAGCGGAAGGCATCGCGACAAAGATTCTGTCACTGGTGATATTTTATGCCGGTATGCAAATGCTGATATCTTCCATTCAAAGCATCTTTTCAGATGAAGTGAAAGAGATACCATCGGCTATCGCTATCTATGTGACTATATTCTCTATTGTCGGCAAACTGATGCTGGCTTCGTACCAGTACAAACAGGGAAAGAAAATAGACAGTTCCATGCTGACGGCGAATGCGATAAATATGCGTAATGATGTTGTCATCTCGGCCGGAGTTTTATTAGGGTTGATTTTTACTTTTATATTCAAATTGCCGATACTCGATTCGATAACGGGATTGATAATCAGCCTCTTTATCATCAAGTCGTCCATTGGTATTTTTCTCGACTCGAATGTGGAGCTTATGGATGGCGTGAAGGATGTCAATGTGTATAATAAGATATTCGAAGCTGTCGAGAAAGTGCCGGGAGCAAGTAATCCGCACCGGGTCAGGTCGAGAATGATAGGAAACCGGTATATAATTACGCTCGATATAGAGGTGAATCCGCAGATAACGATTACACAAGCGCATGAGATTGCCGGGGCGGTGGAGAAAAGTATTGAAAGCTCGATAGATAATGTCTATGATATTCTGGTGCATGTGGAACCTGCCGGGGAGTGTCAGACGGATGAGAAATTCGGGGTAGACAAGGATATGGTGTGACACGTGAAAATCTTCGGCAACAAAGAAAGCTATTCCGCTTCTTTTTCTTAACTTTGCATTCATCGTTCACATTTTAATAAAAATTTGATATGGAAGAAGGAACATTCAGGCGCTATCCTATCGGGATACAGGATTTTGAAGATTTGCGCAATAATGATTACATATATGTTGATAAGACTGCACTGATTTATCAACTCGTCAATACAAATAAGATTTATTTCCTGAGTCGTCCCCGTCGTTTCGGGAAAAGTCTGCTTGTCTCTACGCTCGAAGCCTATTTTCTGGGAAAGAAAGAACTTTTCAACGGACTGGACATGGAGCAGTTAGAGAAAGACTGGACAGTGTATCCGGTGCTACATATCGACTTTAGCGGCAGTAAATATATGGAAGCAGAGTCACTTCGCGCATCTATCAATGTTCAGCTGTTACTTTGGGAAAACGTCTACGGACGTCAGGAAGGCGAAGACACATTTAGTTTACGTCTGGAAGGTATCATCCGCCGCGCTTATGAGCAAACCGGGCAGCAGGTTGTCGTATTAGTGGACGAATATGACGCCCCGATGCTGGACAGTAACAATAACCATGAGTTGCAGCATGAGATTCGTGGTATCATGCGCGACTTCTTCAGCCCCTTAAAAAAGTCAGGTAAATATCTTCGCTTCCTCTTCCTGACGGGCATCAGCAAATTCAGCCAGATGAGCATATTCAGCGAACTTAACAATCTTCAGAACGTCAGCATGAGCGATAATTACAGCACTATCTGCGGTATCACCGAACAGGAACTGCTGACACAGATGAAAATTGATGTCGAACAGATGGCACAAGCCAACGATGAAACGTATGAAGAGGCGTGTGCCCACTTGAAGAAGCAATATGACGGATATCATTTCAGTAAATCCTGTGTGGATGTGTACAATCCTTTCAGCCTGATTAATGCTTTTGCCCAAAAGAGTTATGAGAACTACTGGTTTTCTACCGGTACCCCTACCTTTCTGATAGAACTCCTGCAACAAATGAACTTTGACATCCGGCTGCTCGACCGTATGGACGCCAAGCCGGAAGACTTCGACAAGGCTACGGATTGTCTCACCGACCCTATTCCGGTGCTCTACCAAAGCGGTTATCTCACAATCAAGTCGTACGATGCTTTCTTTCGTACCTATACATTAGGCTACCCGAACGAGGAAGTAAGAATCGGCTTTATCGAGTCGCTCATCCCTTCTTATCTTTACCAACCTACGCGCGAAAGCAACTTTTATGTAGTGTCCTTTGTGCGTGATTTAATGAAGGGAAACCTTGAATCTTGCCTTGAACGCACCCGGTCTTTCTTCGCCTCTATTCCGAACGACCTGAACAACAAAGAGGAAAAACATTATCAAACCATATTCTATCTTCTGTTCCGCTTGATGGGACAATATGTGGATACCGAAGTCAAAAGCGCTGTCGGACGAGCGGACGTGGTTATCAAAATGCAGGATGCCATTTATGTACTTGAATTTAAAATGGACGGCACCGCGGAAGAGGCTTTGGCACAAATTAACAGCAAAGGGTATGCGATTCCTTATGAGGCAGACCACAGGAAAGTAGTGAAGGTCGGCATCAACTTCGACAGTACCACGAGAACAATTGGAGACTGGAAAATCGAAACGGATTAACAGCGTACGCCACTTGCTTGAAGTAGACAAGGATATGGTGTGACACGTGAAAAAGGCAGCAGTTGCTCTCGTCTGTGAGTAACTGCTGCCTTTTTGCGTGTTCTGTGCTGTCGTAGCCGGGAAATTAGGGTGTATTGCCACAGCTTGCTGTGGTGCGTTTCCCTAACTTGTTGTGGCATGCTC
>ENA-UOOA01004896-UOOA01004896.1-human-gut-metagenome-genome-assembly--contig:-P61old-NODE-4896-length-14624-cov-9.881049_pt1 | contig 14624 bp, 9 predicted proteins | sample MGYA00242467_ERZ724014 | MGnify/ENA metagenome assembly ERZ724014
ACCTCCTGTTCTCCAATGGAAGCTTCCAACTGTTGCTTTTCAAACATATCTTTATAAATACCATTTTTCTGAATCAGTTCGGTGTGTGTTCCAAGCTCTTTCATTTCCCCGTTTTCAAGTACCATGATCAGATCGGCATGCTGTACCGTGGAAATTCGGTGTGCAATCAGGATTGTTGTTTTTCCTTTACGATCGTCCCTGAGATTATGTAGGATATGTTCTTCTGTATCGGTGTCGACAGCGGAAAGGGAGTCATCAAGGATCAGGATCGGTGCATTTTTTATCAGGGCGCGGGCGATGGAGCTGCGCTGTTTCTGACCGCCGGAAAGCGTAACGCCACGTTCGCCGACGATCGTATCATAGTTGTCCGGAAAATTTGCAATATTATCGTGAATGCAGGCTGATTTTGCTGCGGCGATAATACGGCTCATATCCTGTGATTTTGTACCGAATGCAATATTTGCTTTCAGAGTATCGGAAAAAAGAAAATTATCCTGTGGTACATAAGCAATATTTTCACGCAGAGTTTTCAGCGGAATTGTGTTGATATCATGGTCATCCAGATAAATCATGCCTGGCTCGGTGTTGTAAAGCCGGAGCAGGAGATTGACCAGAGTGGACTTTCCGTTGCCGGTGCGCCCGATGATGGCAAGGGTTGTCCCGGATGGGATGTCCAGATCGATATCATGCAGTACCGGAGAAGTATTTCCAAGGTGCGTAAAGGTCAGGTGATCAAAACGGATATCCCCGTGCAGGGTATCTAAAGTTGTGACAGAAGCAGTATCTTTTACATTTGTCTGTGCTTCCAGGATTTCCTGTACACGGCGGATGGATGCAGTTCCCTGGGAAAACATGACGGCAGCTTCCGAACAGGCGAGCATCGGCCATACCAGCATATTGACATACTGATTGAAAGCTACGAAGCGTCCGAGTGTAATCTGTCCGATCAGGGCGAGGTATCCCCCATAAAGGAGTGAGGCAAGACTGGAAAATCCGATGATCACATCCAGAAGCGGGATCAGGATGGCTTCCAGCTTTGCGATGCGCATACTTTTATCCATGGTATCCTGGTTCTTTTTGGAAAAAGAAAGGATTTCTGCCTGCTTGCGAACAAAGGCCTTGATCACACGGATCCCGGAGAAGCTTTCCTGTACAAAGTCGGCAAGATTGGAAACACTGTCCTGACGTTCGGTGTAGAGGTCATCCAGTACCTTTCCGTAATGCATATAGCCGAGGCAGATGATGACCATCGGGATCAGTGCCAGAAGGGTCAGTTTTATATTGACATAATACATCATCTGGCAGACGACCAGGAGCGTCATGACTACGGAATCAAAGATGCAGATGACAGCAGGGCCAAGTGCCATGCGGACCGCATTTAAGTCACTGGTAAACCGGGTCATCAGATCACCTGTTTTGTGGCTGTTGTAGTATTCCACATCCATAGTTTCCAGATGGGAAAACATTTCATTACGCAGTTCACGCTCGATAATACGTGCGGTTCCAAAAAGAAAATAACGCCACAAAAAACGGCCGACTGCAAGCAGAAGACCAATCAGAAAGATCCCAAGAAGACAGGTACGAATGGAACTCCAGGTAATGCTGCGCGCGGTAAGACCATCGGTAATGATACCGGTAAGTTTTGGAATAAATACACTTGCCGCATCTACAGCAAAAAGAGTAAGGATTCCGGCAATATAGCGATATTTGTATCGTCTGACATATTGCATGATAAAGGGCAGTGGTTTCATATCAATGCCTCCTGAAAATGATAATTTTTTTCTATATAAACTATTATAGAGGATAGAATCTGGGGTGTCAAAGATTCCGTCAAATAAACGGGAAATACTTTGTGAAACAGGGGAAATTTCGTGAAAACGACAATTGCAATTTAAGATACATTTTTCTATAATGACGAAAGGTAAAATGTTAATAAGATAAACAGAGGGAATATATGAAAACATTACAGAAAGATTTGACGACCGGGAATCCGGGAAAAATTATTTTTAATTTCACACTGCCGATCTTCATTGGAAATGTATTTCAGCAGTTCTACAGTATGGCAGATACGATTATCGTAGGAAAGTTCGTGGGAACCAAAGCACTTGCGGCTGTTGGAAGTACGGGAACGATCATGTTTCTGATCAATGGATTTATTCTGGGAATGACGGCAGGATTTACCGTACTTACGGCACAGAAATTTGGCGCGGGTGATATGAAAGCAATGCGCAAGACTGTAGGAAATGCCGCGATTCTGGCGATTATTATGTCTCTTATTATGACTGTGCTCGGAATGATGGCAATGAAACCGCTTCTTGGGATTATGAAGACACCGGATGATATTTTCAAGGATGCCTATGCGTATATTATGGTAATCTGTGGTGGAATTGCGGCGCAGATGCTATATAACTTTTTATCCAGTGTCTTGCGGGCACTTGGTAACAGCAAGGTTCCGCTATATTTCCTGATTCTTGCGGCGTTGCTCAACATTGTGCTGGATATGGTATTTATCATTGCGTTTCACATGGGCGCAGCCGGTGCGGCATGGGCGACCGTGATTTCACAGGGGATTTCGGGAATCCTGTGTCTGGTATATATTGTGAAGGCGGTTCCAATCCTGCATTTACATAAGGAGGACTGGCGTCCGAGCGGACATCTGCTGAAGATCCAGCTTGCAGTCGGAATCCCGATGGCTCTTCAATATTCGATCACAGCGATTGGAACCATGATGGTACAGACTGCCCTGAATCTGCTTGGCTCCACACAGGTAGCAGCATTTACCGCAGCGAATAAGATCGAGCAGATCGTGACGCAGGCATATGTTGCGATGGGAACCACGATGGCAACCTATTGCGCACAGAATATTGGAGCAGGTAAGATCAAAAGGATCCGTCAGGGATTTAAGTCAATTACGATCATGGGAAGTATCTATTCAGTCGTAGTTGCGGCGATCATTATGACAGTTGGGAAATATATGACGTATCTGTTCTTGTCTGGGGATTTGACAGAAATTATGCATTCCGTGGATATTTATCTGAAATGCGTCGGTACTTTCTTTATTCCGCTTACCGTTGTAAATGTTTACCGGAATGGAATCCAGGGAATGGGATATGGACTGCTCCCGATGATGGCTGGTGTGGCTGAGTTGGTTGGCAGGGGCGTTGTTGCCATGATCGCGGCAGGGCAGAAGAGTTACTTTGGAGTATGCATGGCAAGTCCGGCGGCATGGATCCTGGCAAGTGCGTTGCTGATCGTGATGTATTATTATGTGATCCATCAGAATGAGAAGCGGTTTGCGAAGTATGCGGATGAGGAATAGAAAAGTTTTCTTTATAAAGCAAACGGAATGAATAACAGCTCCGGCGAATATACTTTTTAGTAAAGTGGTTCGCCAGGAGCTGTTTTTATGCGCCTTTTTTTATACATATCTGACTTTATAGTCCCTTTTATGATTTTGTCCATTCTTATATATGGAATTTTTGCAGGAGTGAATGTATATGATACTTTTATTCAGGGAGCAAAGCGTGGATTTTGGACGGTCGTGCGGCTGATGCCGACGTTGATCGGATTGATGGCGGCAGTGGGGATTTTGCGTGCATCAGGCTTTCTGGAATTTATATCGGAAATAATTGGAAATGTGACGGAGCAGATTGGATTTCCAGGGGCATTGGTTCCGCTTACGATTGTGAAAATGTTTTCGTCCTCTGCCGCAACGGGATTATTGCTTGATATCTATAAGGAATTTGGAACGGATTCGAGAAACGGAATGATCGCTTCAATTTCGATGGCGTGTACGGAAACGATTTTCTATACGATGTCTGTGTATTTTATGTCAGCAAAGGTGAAAAAAACCAGGTATACTCTTGCCGGAGCACTTATTGCAACATTTGCAGGGCTTGCAGCGAGTGTGTGGCTGGCAGCACTTGTATAAATAAAAGTTGTATATAAAAATTATCGAATGTTGTATTCAGATTTTTTTGAAAAATGTATATATCGCACAATAAAAATGACTACAATTAACAAAAAATGTGCAAAATCTTGACAAAGAATGGAGAGAAACATAGAATATAGTCTATAGATGGTTCGAATCTAATTTTTATACGAAAAGGAGCAAAACATGAACGCAGCAGAAATTATTAAAAAAGATTTGGATGCAATTTATATTGGGAATCTGAGCACGGTAGATGACAATCTTACACTCCCGGAGAATGGAAAATACGGTGCTCAATTTACCTGGGAGACAGGGGAAGAAAGATTTATTGACAATACAGGAAAGGTACATCGTCCGCTGCATGGCATGGGAAACCGTAAAGTTACACTGACGGTTACCGCAACATATGAAGGATGTAGTGAGTCAAGAGAATATGTGGCGACCGTATTGCAGGAAGCAAAAGAAAATATCGTAAAAGAAGTACGTAAAGTCGTCCTTAATGCATTGGTCGGTGAAGAAGCACATCTTCCGTCTGTTGTGATCGTATATACAGAAGATGGACGCCGCATGACAATGCCGGTGAAATGGAATACATATGAGCCGGCAAAAGAAGAGACAGTGGTTACAGTTACAGGTGTGATCGATGGAACAGAAAAGGAAGCATCTGCAGAGATCCATTATAAAAAGGAAATAGTACCAGTAAAAGGACCGGAGAAAAAAGTGGGTTATTTTCCACTTGGACAGGTTCGGTTGAAAGAAGGAACTCTTTATTATAAATACCAGAAGCTGATGGAAGAATATCTTCTTGGAATTGACGATGACCAGATGCTTTATAATTTCCGCAAAGCGACCGGACTGGATACAAAAGGGGCACCTCCGATGACCGGTTGGGATGAGGAAAGCTGTAAACTGAAAGGGCACACGACAGGACATTATCTGTCAGGTATTGCACTTGCATTTGCAGCAACCGGCAATCCAAAATTTTTAGATAAAGTCAATTACATGGTAGCAGAGCTGAAAAAGTGCCAGGATGCATTTGCGGCAACCGGCAAATATCACAGAGGATTTTTAAGTGCATACTCAGAGGAACAGTTCGATCTTCTGGAAGTATATACCAAGTATCCGGAAATCTGGGCTCCGTATTATACTTTGGATAAGATTATGTCTGGATTATATGATTGTCATGTACTTGCCGGAAATGAGACGGCAAAAGAGATCTTGGACTTGATGGGAGACTGGGTATATGACAGACTTTCCCGTCTGCCAAAAGAAACACTGGATAAAATGTGGGCAATGTATATTGCAGGTGAGTTTGGTGGTATGCTTGGAACAATGGTAAAAGTCTATGAGCTGACCGGAAAAGAAAATCATCTGAAGGCTGCAAAACTTTTTGAAAATGAAAAGTTATTCTATCCGATGGAAGAAGAATGCGATACATTGGAGGATATGCATGCAAACCAGCATATTCCGCAGATTATCGGTGCAATGGATCTGTATCGGGCAACTGGTGATGAGATTTATTGGGAAATCGGAAAGAATTTCTGGAATATCGTGACTGGTGGACATACATATTGTATCGGTGGGGTTGGTGAGACTGAGATGTTCCATCGTGCAAATACAACGTGTTCTTATCTTACGGATAAGGCTGCTGAAAGCTGTGCAAGTTATAATATGCTGCGCCTGATCAGTCAGTTATTTGAATATACGCGAAGCGGCAATCTGATGGATTATTATGATAATACGCTGAGAAATCATATCCTGACATCAAGTAGTCATAAATGTGATGGTGGAACGACTTATTTTCTTCCACTTGGTCCGGGTGGCAGAAAAGAATTCTTCCTTTCAGAGAATTCCTGCTGTCATGGAACCGGTATGGAGAGCAGATTCCGCTATATGGAAAATATTTATGCGCAGGATGCAGATGCGCTTTACATTAACCTTCTTGTAGATTCCGTGCTGACGGACGAAAATGGAAAAACGATGATCGAACTTCAGAGTGTGGATGAAGAAGGTGTAATGGAAATACGTTGCCAAAAGGATCAGAAAAAAGTTCTTAAAATCCATATTCCGGCATGGGGACAGAAGGATTTTAACGTGTCTGTAAATGGAAAAGTTCTTGCAGATACAGCACTTCATGATGGTTATATGGTAATTGATGCAGATCCGAAAGCCGGAGATGTGATCCGACTGGAACTTCCGATGGAATTCCGTGTGTTGGATAACAAGTCTGATGCGGCATTTGTCAATCTTGCATATGGGCCATATATTCTTGCGGCACTTTCAGAGGAAAAAGAATTCCTTACAGCACCGGCAGTAGAAGAAATTCATAGGGTTGATGGAAAATTACAGTTTGAAGCGAATGGAATGAAGATGATCCCTCTTCCAAAAGTAGATATGGAAGCTTATCATGTATATTTTCATAAAGAATAAAAATAAGAAATAAAAAGCAGGAGTGTGCAGTTAAAAAATGTACACTCCTACTTTTTAGTCATATCAGTTATATCATACTTTTGCGAAGATAAGAGATTTAAATAAAATCTTCTTGACGGATTCTGCAAAACAGTGGATAATATTGCACAGTAATCACATGTGACAAGACAGTAGATTATACACTAAAAGAATGACAGGAGCAGGAGAAAGTTATGAAAGAGTTTCTAAGAAAGAAAAATATTATCTTTTCAGCGAAGCGATACGGAATCGATGCGCTTGGTGCAATGGCGCAGGGACTGTTTGCATCGCTTCTGATCGGTACGATCATCAGCACACTCGGAGAACAGCTTGGTATAGGAATCCTTGTAACAGTAGGCGGTTATGCGAAAGGAGCAACCGGAGCTGCGATGGCAATCTCGATCGGAGTAGCACTTCAGTGTCCGCCACTTGTATTGTTTTCACTGGCGGCAGTCGGAATGGCAGCAAATGAACTTGGGGGTGCCGGAGGACCTCTTGCGGTTTTGGTCGTTACGATTTTTGCAGCAGAATTTGGAAAACTGGTTTCAAAAGAAACAAAAATAGATATTATTGTGACACCTTTTGTGACGATCTGTGTGGGGGTTCTGCTTTCACTGGGATGTGCACCGGCGATCGGAGCAGCGGCAAGTACCGTAGGAACTGCGATCATGTGGGCGACTGAATTACAGCCATTTTTCATGGGAATTATCGTATCTGTGATTGTTGGTATTGCGCTGACACTTCCAATCAGCAGTGCAGCGATCTGTGCGGCACTTTCACTTACCGGGCTTGCAGGAGGTGCTGCTGTAGCCGGCTGCTGTGCACAGATGGTTGGTTTTGCGGTTATGAGTTTTAAGGAAAATAAATGGGGTGGTCTTTTTGCACAGGGAATAGGAACCTCGATGCTCCAGATGGGAAACATTGTGAGAAATCCGAGAATCTGGCTTCCGCCGACACTGGCATCTGCAATTACCGGTCCGGTCGCAACCTGTATCTTTCATTTGAAGATGAACGGTGCGGCAGTGGCATCCGGAATGGGAACCTGCGGACTGGTCGGACAGATTGGTGTGTACACTGGCTGGGTAAATGATATTGCAGAAGGAACCAAAGCTGCGATCACCGGAATGGACTGGGCAGGTCTGGTGCTGATCTGTTTTATTCTTCCGGCAGTGCTTTCCTGGGCGATTGCGATTCCGATGAGAAAATGTGGCTGGATCAAGGAAAATGATCTGAAACTGGATTTGTAGATTCAAGTGTAAATTATATAAAATGTGTTTGATGGGCTATCCTGTGGGAATGTTTCGGATTCTCACAGGATAGTTTTATTTTGTGTGAAATAGGATCAATCTAATAAATTTTTTTCCACCTCATCATATACGATCTCAAATGGCGCCGGTCCCACATCCAGTACCGCCCTGTGAAATTCTTTCTGGGAGAATTGATTTCCCAGGGCATCTGCCATCTCCTTTTTCAATTCATAAAATTTCAGGTATCCAATATAGTATTTCAGATAATTGGCAGGACTTCCAATGATCAGTTTGTAGACACTCTGTACTGCATTTGGATCATTGATCCCGTAATCGCTGAAAAAGCGGACTGTATCAGTTACAGACCAGCCGTCATAATGAATTCCCATGTCTGCAAGTGCATAAAGTCCAAGAATGACAGAACTGTTTTTCTGGAGAAGGGATGCTTCAGTCTTAGGGAGAGGTGCAAGGTAGTAGGACATCATTTCCGCATAGGTGGCCCAGCCCTCAACGTATCCGCCAAAATCAAGAATGCTTCGAATAGGATCCGGCTCAGAAGCAGAAAAATAGACGGTCTGGTACAGATGTCCGGGATAGCCTTCGTGAGCAAGGGTTGTGTAGAGATTCAGCCCTGAGGCGGTCTGCCCGTTGTTAATGTAGATGACATTTTCCGTTAGATTGTCAATGGCAGGGATCATATAGAAAGCGGGACTTAGATAATCCTGCATGGATTCCGGAACATATTTGACCTGGAAATCAACATCAGGAATTTCCGGGAATGTATCTGTGATTTTGGACCTGAGATCGTCCAGCATGGAATCAGGAGATGTCTGCTCCAAAACAGATGCCTGGGTAAGTGCTGCGTCAGCAGGGAAGAGAACCTTCTGCATGGCACTTAGATCTTCCAGTATCTGTGCCCTGGTCATCAGTCGCAGACGGGAAATGGACTCATTGCAGCCGGTAGTCTGACGCACCAGATATTCATAGTATTTTTTCCCATAAGGGAAATGGCTAAGTCCCTGTTCATTCATTCCTTTTCCTTTCAGCGATTTGATAGCGGTGATCAGATTTTGATAAGCGGGATAAATCTCTTCTGTTACAAGTTTCATATTTTCTTTCTGAAAAGAATCTTTTTTGTTTTCAGGTAAAAGATCCAGTGACGCGATCCGCTCGTTAAATGTACTGACCAGATAATTCTCTTTACCCATATCGATAAAAGACTGGCAGGTGTCCAGAACAGAATCAGCCTGGTAATCCGGCATAAAAAGACCGGAAGCAGCTTTTTTCTGCTCAAACCGGATGACAGAATCAAAATAGGAGGGCGTTTCTTTTAAGAGAGCCAGATAGGTTTCTACATCCTGTGTGTCATAAAAGCTGTATTCCGAGAGCAGAACAGGCAGCTGCGTATGGATACCGGATACGGGGCCCAGAGGCTCCTGATAAAGCAGATAATCTGTCCCTGTGGATGCATTTTTAAGATAGGTATCCAGGATTTTAAAGGTTAGTGCATTTTCCGAAGAAAGAGTGTCGGGATCAAATTCCTGCAGAGAAGAGAGAACATTTCTGACAGAAGCCTTTGCAGCAACGGGATCAGAAGAAAGACTGCCGTATGTAGCCGGGATGTCCGCGATGCCATAGTCAGAAGGAGAACGCAAGGTATAGTGAAGGCTGATGGTATTTGCGGATACTTCTGTCTGGAAGAGACTACGTGTGAAAGTACGGAATTGCCGGTCGGAGGATTCTGCATGCAGGGAGCTCCAAAATGCATTGCCAGACAGAAAAGAAATCAGAATGACCAGCAGACAACAGGGAAGGATCAGAAAAATTTTTTTCCGGTGTTTAAGAATTAAATGAAACATAAAACTCCAGAAGAAATGATGTTGTTTCTATGTATATGATTTTGATTCTGGAAATATGTATCTCAAACGAAACTTTACAGAAATAAAACAAGTGTCTTGTCAGATGTAAAGTGTGGTGCTATAATGTGCACTATGCTGAAAAAAGATCAGAGATGAGAAAAGAGTCAGTAAGGGAGGATCACGTTATGACAACGGTGGAAGAGATACAGAAGCTTAAAAAAGAGAAGAATGCTGTCATTCTGGCACATTATTATGTGCGGCCGGAGGTGCAGGAAATAGCAGATTATATAGGGGATTCTTTTTACCTGAGCAAGGTAGCAACGAAGCTCCAAGAAAAGACAATCGTATTTTGTGGCGTTTCTTTTATGGGGGAGAGTGCGAAGATCCTGAATCCGGAGAAAACGGTTCTGATGCCGGATATGACAGCAGACTGTCCAATGGCACATATGGCAGATGTGGGGACGATCCGGAAGATGCGGAAAGAGTATGATGATCTTGCTGTTGTCTGCTATATCAATTCAACGGCAGCACTGAAAGAATACTCGGATGTCTGTGTGACATCTGCAAATGCAGTGAAGATCGTAAAAGAACTTCCGAACAAGAATATTTTCTTTATTCCGGATCGGAATCTGGCACATTTTGTAGCCGATCATGTACCGGAAAAAAATTTTGTTTACAACAATGGATTCTGTCCGACTCATGAACGGATGGAACCGGAGGATGTAGCCGAGGTGAAAAGGAGACATCCGGGGGCACAGATCGTCGCACACGGAGAATGCCGTGCAGAACTTCTTGCGATGGCAGATTACGTGGGAAGCACATCAGGAATCATCCAGTATGTATCGGCAAGTGATTGTCAGGAATTTATTGTCTGTACAGAAGAGGGTGTGGGTTACAAGCTGAAGGAACAGAACCCGGAGAAGACATTCTATTATCCGGACAAGCTACCGGTATGTCCGAATATGAAAAAGAATACGCTGGAGAAGGTATTGCATGTTTTGCAGACTGGTGAAAATGAGGTTCACGTAGATGCAAAACTTCGGGAAAATTCCAAAAAACCGTTAGAGAAAATGCTTGAGCTTGCTGCAAAATAAAAGAACCGGAAAATCAAAAATAAGAAACAACAGGTGACCGGCTAAGAGAACCGGAATTGGAGGGATAAAGTTGGAGATTAAGACAGATGTAGTGATCGTTGGAACGGGAGTTGGTGGAGCGTTTTCAGCACTGAATCTTCCGGAGGATAAACAGATCCTTATGATTACCAAGTCAGATCTGGAAAGCAGTGATTCATTTCTGGCACAGGGTGGAATCTGTGTACTTCGGGATGATGAGGATTATGAGGGGTATTTTGAAGATACAATGCGTGCAGGTCATTACGAGAACAGGAAAGAATCAGTGGATATTATGATCCGCAGCTCGCAGGAAATTATTCATGATCTGATTGAATATGGTGTGGATTTCGCTAAAAAAGACGGAAATCTTGCATTTACAAGAGAAGGTGCGCATTCCAGACCAAGGATTCTTTTCCATGAAGATATTACAGGGAAAGAGATTACGAGTAAACTGCTCATGCATGTAAAGAAACGAAAAAATGTACAAATACACGAATATACAACTATGACAGACATAATTGTTAAAAATGGAAAATGTGCAGGTATTTTAGCGAAGACGGCAGACGGTGAAGAGATGAAGATCTATGCACAGGATACGATTTTTGCAAGCGGTGGAATCGGAGGAAGATACCAGCATTCTACAAACTTTCCACATCTGACAGGAGATGCGCTTGATATATCCAGGAAGCATGGAATCCGTCTGGAGCATCTGGATTATGTCCAGATCCACCCGACAACTTTGTATTCTTCAAAACCGGGGCGAAGATTTCTGATTTCAGAATCTGTCCGTGGAGAAGGCGCAGTTCTTTATAATAAAGACGGAGAACGTTTTGTAAATGAGCTTCTTCCGAGAGATGTGGTGACAAAAGCAATCCGGGAACAAATGGAAAAAGACGGAACGGATCATGTATGGCTTTCCATGGAAAATATTGATAAGAATACGATCCTGGAGCATTTCCCAAATATCTGTGAGCGGTGCCGGGAAGAAGGCTATGACGTGACAAAAGAGTGGATCCCGGTTGTTCCTGCACAACACTATTTCATGGGAGGCATCTGGGTAGACAGCGACAGCAGAACTTCGATGGAGCATCTGTATGCGGTTGGAGAGACTAGCTGCAATGGCGTCCATGGGGCGAACCGTCTGGCAAGTAATTCTCTGCTTGAGAGCCTGGTGTTTGCAAAACGTGCGGCACATAAGATTTCCGGAGTGGAAAATGCAGTAAATCCTGTGGTGTTCTGTAAAGAGGCAATATAAAAGAAAAAGATCTGTTTAGAATGAGGAAAAAAGAAATGAATAAGATTACGATGACATTGAATGTAGACCATCTGATAAAAGAAGCACTGCAGGAGGACATTTCCAGTGAGGACGTGACCACCAATGCGGTGATGAAAGAAGCGGTGACCGGAGAGGTGCAGCTGATCTGCAAACAGGATGGAGTAGTTGCCGGGCTGGATGTATTTCACAGAGTATTTGAAATTCTGGATGAAAATGTGAAGACAGATTTCTATTGTGAAGACGGTGACGAAGTGAAAAAAGGAGAATTGATGGGGATTATTACAGGCGATATCCGTGCGCTGCTCTCAGGGGAACGGGTGGCACTGAATTATCTGCAGAGAATGAGTGGAATTGCGACTTATACACATTCGGTTGCAATGCTTCTGGAAGGAACGAAGACGAAGCTTCTGGACACCAGAAAGACAACGCCGAATATGCGTATTTTTGAAAAATATGCGGTCCGTGTCGGTGGAGGATATAATCATAGATATAATCTTTCCGACGGAGTGCTTTTAAAAGACAATCATATCGGAGCGGCAGGAAGTGTGGCAAAGGCGGTGGAAATGGCAAAGGAATACGCACCGTTTGTCCGCAAAATTGAGGTAGAAGTTGAGAATCTGGATATGGTGCGTGAGGCTGTTGATGCGGGAGCAGATATTATTATGCTGGATAATATGTCGCCGGAGGATATGAAGGAGGCAATCAGGATTATTGACGGACGTGCAGAGACAGAATGTTCCGGAAATGTAACAAAAGAAAATATTGACCGTCTGACGTCTCTTGGAGTAGACTATATATCAAGTGGGGCACTTACCCATTCAGCTCCTGTCCTTGACATTTCGCTGAAGAATCTGCATGCTATTTAAGCTGGTCTGGATTCAGTAAGAGTGAAGACAGGATTTGGCAGACAGAAGAGGAAAGTCTGTAATACGTCAGGCACAGAGCAGAATTGCAGAAAAAGGAGAGTTATATCGGGATGACAGGTTCCAGACGAAGAGAAGAGATTGTCAGCAAAATAAAGAGCAGTGAGGTTCCGGTACCCGGGAAAGAACTGGCGAAGGTATATGATGTAAGCCGTCAGGTCATTGTACAGGACATTGCGCTGATCCGTGCAGCCGGATATGATATCATTTCAACCAACCGGGGATATATTCTGAATGCACCGCATACGGTAACGAGAGTGTTCAAAGTCAGTCATACGGATGAACAGATGGAGGATGAGCTTTGTTCGATCGTGGATCTGGGAGGCAAGGTGGTAAATGTAATGATCAATCACCGGATTTATGGACATATGGAAGCACCTCTTGATGTGGCATCGCGGAGAAATGTCAAAGAATTCATGGAAGGGCTCCATAGTGGAAAGTCCAGTCCGCTTAAGAATATCACTTCCAACTATCATTATCACACAGTTGAAGCGGATTCGGAAGAGACACTGGATCTGATCGAGCAGGTATTGAAGGAAAAAGACTATCTGGTGTCAAATACGCCTTGACAAGTTTCTGATATCTGTGATACGATTTTTTTGATATGGAAAAAGCGATGACGAAGAGAGTAGGTCTTTTGAATGTTTACAGAGAAGTCCCGCAGAGGCTGAGAGGGATGGCTGGAGAAAGACTGAAGATGGCTTCTGAGCAGCGCAGGTGAACATAAGGAAGCAACGAATCAGTTTCCTGTGCAAGCATGCGATGGGTTCCGCCCGTTACAGCGGCGAGTGCAGATATGGACTGCCAAAAACAGCAGACTGTACCCGGTGAGATTCTTCTTGTGAGGGAAGGATGAAGAGAAGTGGTAACACGGCAATAATCCCGTCTTCTATATTTTATAGAAGGCGGTTTTTTATTTAACAGGAAGTCTTTGTTAAATAAAAGGCACTACGTGCCGGAGATGTGCACTATTTTTAATTTATAGAAAAAGGAGATAAAGAATCATGGCAGACAAACCAAAATATTATATTACAACTGCAATTGCCTATACATCAGGCAAGCCACATATCGGTAACACATACGAGATCGTGCTGGCAGACGCAATTGCACGTTATAAGAGAAGTCAGGGATATGATGTGTTTTTCCAGACAGGAACTGACGAGCATGGACAGAAAATTGAATTAAAAGCAGAAGAAGCAGGTGTTACACCAAAGGAATTTGTAGATAACGTATCCGGGGAGATTAAGAGAATCTGGGATCTGATGAACACTTCTTATGACAAATTTATCCGTACAACGGATGATTATCATGAGAAAGAAGTGCAGAAGATATTCAAGAAACTGTATGACCAGGGAGATATTTACAAAGGACACTACGAAGGAATGTACTGTACTCCATGTGAATCCTTCTTCACAGAATCTCAGCTTGTAGATGGAAAATGTCCGGACTGCGGACGTCCGGTACAGCCTGCAAAAGAAGAAGCATACTTCTTCAAGATGAGCAAATATGCAGACAGACTGATTGAATATATCAATACACATCCGGAATTTATCCAGCCGGTAGCACGTAAGAATGAGATGATGAACAACTTCCTTCTTCCGGGACTTCAGGATCTTTGTGTATCCAGAACTTCTTTTAAATGGGGAATTCCGGTAGACTTTGATCCGAAGCATGTTGTTTATGTATGGCTTGATGCACTTACCAACTATATCACTGGTATCGGATATCACTGTGATGGTGAAAGCGATGAAATGTTCAATAAGAACTGGCCGGCAGACCTTCATCTGATCGGAAAAGATATCATCCGTTTCCATACGATTTACTGGCC
>ENA-UOOA01004897-UOOA01004897.1-human-gut-metagenome-genome-assembly--contig:-P61old-NODE-4897-length-14611-cov-20.497870_pt1 | contig 14611 bp, 10 predicted proteins | sample MGYA00242467_ERZ724014 | MGnify/ENA metagenome assembly ERZ724014
TTATAAGCCGTTCCTTGCTGCACCGCAGCATTACTGCCGTACCTATTCTGATCAACCCTTATGGTCGTATCGTTATAAACCGTTCCTTGCTGTACCGCAGCATTACTGCCGTACCTATTCTGATCAACCTTTATGGTTGTATCATTATAAGCCGTTCCTTGCTGCACCGCAGCATTACTGCCGTACCTATTCTGATCAACCCTTATGGTCGTATCGTTATAAACCGTTCCTTGCTGTACCGCAGCATTACTGCCGTACCTATTCTGATCAACCTTTATGGTTGTATCATTATAAGCTGTTCCTTGCGACACCGCAGCATTACTGCTGTACTTATTTCCATCAACTACCACAGTTGGTACTGCATACTGTTGTGTGGCTTTAATTCTATATGATTTTGCTTGTCGGTATTGTTTTACATAAAGTGATTTATTATGCGATACTATCTCAGATGATAAATCAAGATTACGTTCGTGAGCTCCATATTTAGAATTAATAACACCATCACTCATAATTAATTCTCCTAGTTAATTTTAACTTCGTCGGGTTTGGTAGTAAGCACAGAATAAATGCTTGTATCTTTTGGAAATTTATCTTTAAAGGCAAGTATAGATTTACCGGCCACAATAATTCCCTCACCCTCATTACTGTTGGTAATTTTCTGTAGCTGTCGAGGAGCAAGATTGAAGATATGGGCGATTTCTTCTCTGTCAGACGTTGACTGATTTAAAAGTAAGGCAAATTCTGTGTTACTCAAAATGCGTCGTGCAGTATCTGATAACAACAAATCCTCAACATTTTGCGTAATTCCGGTTGGTATAGCACCCCACTTTCTTGCACGCTTCCAAAGCTCAAAGAAAAATTCAGCTGAATAATCGTCTTTAAAGAATAAATAGAATTCATCAAAGTATAACCAGGTGCGGATTCCCTTTTCTCTGTTTTCAGTAATCTTATTCCAAATAAAGTCAGTACAAATGAGCATCCCTAATGTTTTCATCTGTTTGCCAAGATCCCGAACATCGAAGCAAATAACTCTGTTGTTAAGATTAACGTTACTTTCGTGCGAAAATAAATTAAGGTTGCCGGTTACATATCTTTCAAGTGCTACCGCAAGCTGCTGAGCTTCAATTTCCGGCTGTTGTTTGAGTATATTCCAAAAATCCGGAAATGTAGGCATTTTTGCCTTTTTTGAGTTGTCGCTGAAATACGGTAAATAAGTAAGATTAACACACCGGTCAATAATAGAGAGTGTCATATTGGACAATCCCTGCTTACCCCCTGCTATAAGCTGTACCATCGAAATAATAAAATCTGATTTTAGAGATACCGGATTTTCGCTGTCTGCGTAATTTTCGTTAATGTCAAACGGATTAATATAGTTATTGGATGCCAAACTGAGGAAAACATTTTGTCCGTTTAGCATTTTAACAAGAGGACTGTATTCACGCTCCGGATCAAGGATTATAATACTGTCATTTGTCGAGAGAAAAACATCAAGAATTTCACGCTTTGAAGTAAATGACTTACCGGAACCTGGAGTACCCAAAACTACTCCATTTGGATTTTTTAATGTTTTTCGGTCAAATGATATAATATTACCGGATACTTGATTGATTCCATAATAAATACCACCACGCTGAAATAGTTCCTGAGTGGTGAACGGAATGAACATTCCTGCCGATGCAGAGGTAAGTGTTCTTGTAACAAACGGTTTTAATTCGTTCGCACCGATAGGAAGAGAAGTGTTTAACCCTTCTCTCTGAAGATATGTAATCTCGGTTACTTCGCAACCGTGCTGGCGACTGACACCCTTAACTCTTTCAATGTTGTCAGCAAGAGCATCTTCATTGTCTGCCATTACAGTAATGATAACTGTAGATACAAACATCTTCATTCCTGCTGAATTAATTGCTTCCCTCAGTTCTTCTGCTTCATCAATGCTGTACTGTACTTCTCTTGGAATAAGAGGAACATCATTATATTTTGCAGCTTTTCTTTGAATTTCAAGCACCCTTGTTTCCATTTTTGAGAGCTGACTATCTACTATATCAAGAGCTTGTGCCTTATCTACTGACTGTAAATGCAAATTAATTGCCATTTGACAGTTAATATCTGATAAGTCCTCAACATATTTATCAGTTATGCTATTCGGAAAATCTTTAATATATAGAACAGCACCTACGCTGTTTCCGCATACAAAAGATTTCTTTGTAAATTCAAGTGAATTTGGAATAACATAATCCTTTGTTGTAAGATTTGAATTGAGCAAATGAGAATATTTGAAATCAAACGATTCATAGGGATGAAAAAATTCGTAAATACTACGACATCTTTCATACCCACTTAATTCAGCTGCGTGACAACCCATATTTTTGAAATTCTGAATAGTATCGGCAATAACACGGCTCAGGTTCGCCGATGCTTTCTCATAATCATCAGCTTTCTGTGTAACAGTAAGGTATTTGCTTGAAATAAGATTGTTATTGCTGTTTGAGCTGGCCTGCATCATTATGTTGTTTCTCTCCTTACGGAGATTATCGAAACCGTCAGAAGTCGGCTTTAAGAGCATAGTACGCTTAAAAGCATCTGCGTTTACATATCTGTTGATAATTGATACTTGTATTGATGTATCCGGGCCATAATATTCCAGCAATTCGCAATAATGCTGAAAAATAGACAACTGATCATCTTTGTTGGCTGTCTGATAATTGATGTCATCAAATCCAAAAGTAACAGAATATTCTCCGTTTCCGAGTTCACAAATACCATCCTCATACATAAGATTGTAGCTTATTGCATTTTGGATTGATTGTGTACCTTTTTTATGTTTTACAACAGGTGGTTCATTATTTTCATCTCTCTTATGGCCACCAAAAACGCTACGTCTAATTAGATGCCAAGTGCTCTCGGATTTGCCTTTGGATTTGTTTTCTCCTGTTTTTTGATCCGTATTCAAGTCTTGATTCGACACATTCATCTCCGGACTTAATTTTTCTGTTTTTCCGCTTCCGTTCAAAATCTATGTCCTCCTTTATATAGTAATCTGTGTTGCATATGTTTACGCAATACCGTCTTTGTTTTTTACCGTAAAAGTTAATCATTAACTTTAACAATTCTCCAAATGACCGTCCTTTGTATTTGAAAAAACCAAAAGCAACGATAGGAGCAGCCGTAAATAAACATATGTAACCGGTAATTTCAACTCCTATTTGCTGATACAATAAAAAGAAGATTGGAATTACTACAGCAAAACAAATAAGAATGCAAATGATCTGTTTACCGGATAAACCAAAGAATATTTTTCCTTCATATTCCGTGATTTCCTTATGAATTTTTGCTTCTAACATTTTTTATAATTCACCTCTTTATGATTTAGTGTCAGCTTTGAAAGCTGACACTAAAAATATAGTTACATAGCGTGACATATTGAATTTGCCCATTTTTGTGTTTGAAACGCAGTTACAACAAATAAAATAGAGTAGAATAAGATTGAACCGAGCATACTCCATAAAGCCCCCCAATCTCCCTGGGTAATATTTGCTACAGAATTTATCTGCGTAACAAAGATAGAATAAAAAATACCCTTGATTAATATAAGCAATGCACCCTGTAAACACACAGAAAAAAATGATTTTATGAAGTTTGGAGCTACATTAAAATGCTTAGATAAACAGGTAGAGAGCGGAATAGGTGACACAGCCGTATATACAAACAACTGGATAAATCTCGCTAAGAATATAATTTTCACAATCAAAATGCCAAGACAGGAAATGAATATAAACAGACAGGATACTAAGAAAAATCCAATTTGTCCTAAAATATCCCACCAGTTTGGAAAAGCATTTTTTATACCATTGTACAGTGCATTTGGATCGAATACTCCGTGAGGTAGAGAATTAGAAATAATCTGTGTAATGTTATCTCCTAAGTTCATTAAAAACCCACAGATTTCTGTACTATTGTCGATAACGAGCTTGCATAAAATAAGCTTTACTAATACATTGATAACTAATCCTGCACCCATAAATCCGGTAACATTACCTACACGCTCGGATAATTGAGCAAACTCTAATAGAGCAAAAACGCAGAGCAACGAATATCCAATTGGTTTAATCGCTGTTGCTGTATTATTGATAATAGTTGTTAGCATTGTATCTGTTGCACTACCCGCATAAGATGCAAAAGTAGTACCAACACTAAAAACAGAATCAAAAAAGAACTGAAAAAGAGCTACAATTTGATCTATCATATTACCACTCTTTCAAATTAAAATGTAATACTGCTGATATATGCTCCTGCTGCGGTAATGAGTGCTGCACCTGCCACTTGCCAAACTCCGCTCTGAATCTGTGGTGCTTCCTTATTTTTTAGGCCGAGGCCAAGAATAACCGTACCGATGACAAGCCAGATTGAACCACCGGCAAGAACTGCTTTCTGAAGTAATCCCATAATTGCACTAAAATCCATAATTATACACTCCTTGTTGTTTTATAATTTTATTATTTTATATTTTTATATTAAGATTATCACAACTAAATAGCATCATCTAGTTCAATAGATATAATCTTACTTGTGTTATCAAAGAATTTCTCGACAACACTAGTGTGAAGTAAATCATTTCTCATATCAAAAGTAAAATCATTACCCTCACCATCAGCTAATAATTTATATCGCCTATGTTTTTCAAGAGGATATTTTTTGCTTTTGAATGGATTTACACCTGACACGGTAACAATACATTCATCACCGGGAATTTTTTCGAGTTCTGCGGAATCAAGTAAAGCACGGCCAAGATTGCTATCCTGTGTTCCGTATGAACCGTGGCTACCTTTAGTTTCATTAGTTTGTCTTTGATCTATTGTCATATTACCAAGAATTTTTGATACATACTCATTAGTAGACGGTTCTTTACCGCCAAGATAAACAAATGAATCACAGTTACCTACAATCGTTTTCCAGTTTGCCTTATCAATAGCTTCTATCTGAGTTAAAGTCTGAAAAATAAGCATCATAGAAATACCGTAAGAACGCATCGTTGAAATGTATCTTTGAAGATTTGGAATATGTCCTATATTTGCAATTTCATCACCGATAATCTGAATTGGCACAGGCAACCGTCTTTTAGGCTGTTTTTTAGCAAGACTATAAAAATGCTCAAGCATTAACTGATAGAAAATACAGACGATAAAATTAAAAGTAGTATAGGTTTCCGGGACTATCAAAAACAATGCTGTTTTTTCTTTACCGATAGCACCTATATCAATCTCATTTGCCGACATAAGTTTTCTTACATCACTTATAGCAAAAGGAGCTAATCTGACACCGAGAGATACAAGAATACTTTTTGCTGTTTTACCGCTTGCAAGCTTAAATATGCCGTACATATAAGAAGCCAAGCACGATGGATTTTTTTCTTTAAGTTCAAGAAATAGAACATCAAGTCCTGATACAAAATCTTCATCGTCTTCCCTTGCAGACGCTATTTTCAGCAATTCGAGAACGCTGTTTATATTTTGATCTTCAGGACGACACTCTAAAATTATGTAGGCAAAAAGAGCAGACAGTAATGCTTTTTCTGATTTAACCCAGAAATCATCACCGCTTTTTGCAGCAGCATCTGCTTCAGCAGAATTAGTATTTGCAAGCAAATTGTCAACAAGAATTAGAATATCTTTTTCTGAATGTATGTACTCAAAAAAATTAAACTTGTCTGACTTTGACATATCTTCAAGGTTCAAAACCTTGATTTTATATCCGTTCTTTGCGAGCATCTCTCCACAATCTCCGAATAATTCACCTTTAGGATCTGTTATTATGTACGATGTATTAAGCTGACATAAGTTAGGCTTTACGATAAATCGTGACTTACCTTTACCGGAACCACCTATTACAAGGACATTTTTGTTGCGGTTATATAAGGGATTTTTCATATGGGGAGCTAAACTAAGGCTTTCCGTGGCTGACAGGATTATATTATTATCCTTGTTAGAATCTATAAAAGGCTTAATATCTTTTTCAGTTCCCCATTCAGCTGTACCGTGTTCTTTGCCTCGCATAAAATTTTTACGACTTGTAGCAATATAGGCATAAGCTAACAGAACTGCTAAAATCCCTACTATACTCGGCAGCATAAATTCAGATTCAAAATTCAAAGTAAATGGATATACTGTAAAATTAAAAAAACAATCCATTACTTGAGATAATCCACCTATGATATTAGACCCACAGTTAGAAACAACATATAATTGTGCCGCTCTGTTCACAGATAAGAAAATCAAAATAATTGATACTATGAGAATAGGAATATCAGATTTTTTAAATTGCTTACCCATATGTCACCTATCACGTTCCTTATTTTTATTCTTATTAAGTTCCTGCGATTTTTCTTGAGCAACCTTTTCATTATGTTCTTTCGCTTTTTGTGTTGCCTTCTCCGCCTTATCAGATAAAGATTGTTCGGATGTTTTATCTGACTTATCCAAATCTCTGTCTTTATTGGCCAAAGCATTGGCAAGAGCATCAGCTATAACAACTGTGTCTGTGCCCTTAAAAAACAAATTAAAATCCTTGGTGTTTTTGTTTTTCATAACGCTGAAATCAACACCATAGTTTTTGAGAATGTTTTTTACAGCCTTAATGTCAACACTTGAAACCGGAATATGATCTAAAGCCATATTTTTTCCAGTTAAATTCTTAATTGACTGCTTTCCTCTTGCCTTCATAGCTTTTTCCATAGGAGTCTTGCTCTTATGATTCTTTATAGTTTTGCATAACTGTTTGATGATAGAATAAATTATTTCTGTAGTCATCAAAGCGGCCTTAGAACTAACCTGTAAAATCACTTGAGAGGCTTCCTCTCCTGCCATCAATCCTCACCCACTTCATTAAAAATTTTTTCGTAATCTTCAATTGTCTTTTCTTTAGGAAAAAGCATCTCAAACTCATTAACTACGAGCGTTAAGGAATATACTTTTTCTCCATCAGAATTAACATAGTCAGAAGATTGCAATGATCCTGTTATCCTTACTTTTTTACCCTTTGAGAGAAAATTATAAATATTCTCTGCTATTGAGTTAAAGGCTACACAAGGGATAAAATCAGATTCTATCTCTCCCTCTGAATTCTTATAATTTCGCTGTACCGCAAGTGAAAACTTGCAATACAATTTGTCCCCTTTGGCAACAAATTTAGGATCAGCCGTCAAACGGCCAATAAAAATGCAACAGTTAAGCACGATATTTCCCCCTTTTAGTTACAATTGCATCTGCCATACTAATATTTGAAGCTCGCCTGATTACAATTATATTTTTTCAGTTAAATGCTTATTTGTTTTCAATATAACCGTACTTAAAGTATTCTGAAAAGCATAGAGTTCTTTATCATCAAGAATTCTGCAAATCAAACAATCTGATTCTTCATTGTCATAAAGAAGAAGATACCCTGTGCCATAATTCTTATATATACGGTAAAAATTAAATGTAATTTTTTGATTTCGAGCAAACACTACCGCAGTAACTTGATTATTCATTCTTTGTTTTCCTTTTTATTTTTCTGATAAAAAGCATTACAGCAGCACCTACAGTCAATATTGCAACTACAACTATAACTAAGATAGGACTTATTGTATTTTCAACACTGCTTTTATTTTCATCTGTTGTTGACGGAATCTCAGATAATCTCTCGGCCGTCACAATAAGTCTGTGGCTGTTAACACCGTAAGGATAGCAAGTAATTAAACTGATTAAATCCTTACGGTCATCAACCGATAAAAGAGAAATATTGTCCGGCTTAACTATATTTTTTGCCGTGACCTTATATATAAGCGTTTCATCGAGTACAGATACTTTGATTTCATCCCCTATGACCAAATCGTCAAGGTTATCAAAGAATACCTGTGTAGGATAACCCGTGTGTGCAGACAAGACAGAATGATTTCCGATACCGCCTATCGGAAATGCTGTGTTAGGTATGTGGGCAACACCTTTTTCAAGGACTTTATCTCTATCACCGTGATAAATCGGTAGTTTTACATTGATTTTTGGAATTTCAATGTAGCCTATAAGTCCATCGCCAAAGTTAAGTATGTTATCGTACCCATCAATTACGCTGTCTGAAGAATATGTAAAATCATTAACAAGTTTACTTAAATTATGGTTGTATTCCTCAGCATCAGTAAGATACCTTGATTTACTATCTTTTAAGTCTGCAACCTTAGATTTATAATTATCAATCGTAGATAAAGCAAAACAGTTATTTATTGTATTTGAAATCAATGGGTAAAGTACAAATCCAAAAGCTACAATCAAAAATATTATTCCAATAATTAGAGAGCCTTTTTTTGCTTTTTTCATTGCACTTCACCTTTAATGACCAAATTAAATTACTTTGTCTTTACTTTTCTGCGGATAATCAATGTAATAATACCGCCCATAGCAAAAGCTGTGCCGAGAATGTAGAACATAACTGTTCCTACACCGCCTGTCTGCGGAACAACAACCTTTGTATCCTTAACATCAACGCTTGCTGTACCGTCTGTCGGGCAGTTTGTGATGTACGAACCGTCAACAAATGTTGCACCGTATGTAACATCAATAGTTACCGGAATAACCTTACCGTAGATGTTGTAGCCTGTAGGAGCTTTTGTTTCGACAATATAATATTTACCGCTTGCAAGTTTGATTTCTTCTTTACTTGTGTTGTAGTAAGTAACCTTGCCTGTCTTGTCGGATACACCGCTTGCAATGGCATTTGTAAGAGCAGTTGCATCCTCTTCTGTTTTAAAAAGGCTGAATTCTGCACCTTCGAGAGCCTTGCCGGCTGTATCTGTCTTGTTAGTTGTAACTGCAAAAGAGTAAACATAAACTGTATTACCGTTTACTTCTGATTCAACTCCGTTCTTGTTAGAATAAACGAGCTTTGTTTCTGTGTTAGGGTTGCCTGTCTTTCCTGCTACAGCGTACTTATTGAGCTTTGCTGAATAAGTTACAGATGTATAAGTAACACCTTCTGCATAAAAGTCATTCTTCTGAAGATAAGCGTTTGTGAGAGCTACATTAAATGTTGTAGCTTTACCATCAACTTCTGATGTTACATTGAGAGCATAATCAGTTGAAGTAAGGTCAGCAACCTTACCGCCCTGTGCGTTGAGAAGTGCAACCTTTACGCTGTCCTTGTCGAGAGTAAGACCGGCTGACATTTCATCATATACGGTATATGATTTAAGTTTCATTTCTGATGAACCGGCAGTTGATGACTTAATCTCGAAGTTTACTGTGTCGCCGAGAGAAACATCTGTAAAGTTTGTATTGTCCTTAGTGCTGTTTGTGATAGTCTTACCTGTAACTACATCACCGTCATTTACCTTTGTAGCAAGGTCGATAGCATTAATGCTGTAAACCCAACCGTTGTTGTAGTACGGAAGAGATACAACAGAGTTTGTAACGCTTTTAACACCGGCAGGATAGTTAGTAGCCTTAATGTAGTACAAACCCTGCGCAAGGCTTGAAAAAGTCTTTTTTACAGATGTTGCCGAAGTAGTAAATGTGCCAACGGTTGAAGCAGTTGACGGAATCGAAGAAAGACCATCAAGAGCTGAGAGAACATTCGATGTCTTACCGCTTAAAATCTCATCAGAAATCGAAGGAATAAGTGAATCATAGCCTGTCTTGTATGGATTTTCGGTTGTTTTGAGTTCCGCAACCTTGTACACCGTAAATGTGTATCCGGGCTTAGAACAATTGAGCGTGAATGAAACCTTCTTAGTTTCATCAAGAGCATTTGCGTTGGTTGCAGCACTTGCAAATGGGATTGCAGTAAATACCATCATAACGGCAAGTACCATAGCTGTCATAATTCGTGTGATTTTCTTTTTCATTTTTGATTTTCCTTTCGTGATTTTTTATATTTCTTGCTACCGTGTTTATGGTAGTCATAGATGAAAATTATAGCCATTGCTCCGAGTGCCACGGCAACGAAGTAAAACGGAGCAATACCACCGCCGCCTGTTTGAGATAACACGGATTTGTTATCGGCAACGGTTAAAGAGATGTTAAGTGTGTTTTCATTGTCGGCTGAAATTGTAAATTCAACCTTTTTACCGTATGGCATATAGCCTGACGGAGTTACAGATTCAATAAAATAGTAATCACCTACCGGCAGATTACTGATTGACAAACTACCATTCGTAGCCATATAATCGGTTGCAGTTTTTGCAACTGAATTATACATATAAGTTTCTGAGCCTGTCTGATAACAGCTGATGGGAGTGTCGTCTGACTTATAGAGTTGCCAACCTGATCCGGTAAGAGCCTTTGTGCCGTCTGTTTTTGTCAGCTTAACAGAGCCTGTTTTCAGCGTGTTTTTGATATTTGCAAAAACTACGGTATCTGAATTAAGCGTAACTGTTACGCTTTTTGGCTTGTTGTACTTATACGGTAAAGAATAAGTACCATCCTCGTTAAGCTCACCGAGTTCGGTTACTTTATATTTAAGCAATTCGTCATTGCTGTTATAAATCGGCAAATCTGAGATTTCAGGACTTAAACCTTCAAGGTTTGTGCTTACTTTTTCGTTAAACCCTGTTTCAGCACAGCTTATCTCAAAATACAAACCGTCAACAACATCATCTTCAGATGTTTTTTGTACCTGTAATGAACCTGTTTTTACGGTGTTGGCACAATCATATGTATAGTTGTATTCATCGGTATCATAGATTGTAAATTCGACTGCATCTTTCAGTTCATAACGGCTCGGAAACTTGTATGTTCCGTCTGACTGTTTGATGCCGATTTCGGTAAGCCTGTAGGTGATTTGAAAGCCGTTTAGGTCAACTACATATGGCAGAATACCATCAATTTTGTTACCGTTTATGTCATAAAATTGCATATTATCTGTACTTGCTTTACCATTTTCATCAGTAGTCAAAACGATACTTGTAATCCCGTTTCCGTCTGCATCATAAGCCATAGGAGTAGGGATAAGGTCATCATCGAACTCTCGTTCGTCATCAAAAGATTCGAGCTTAAAGCTCAAGCCCTCGATAACTCCGTCCTCGGAAGTCTTATTGATATTAATACTTCCTGTTGCAGGAGCGTTGTACACGGAATAATTAAGAGTAGATGTTGTTCCGTATTTGTTGGCAGTCTTAAACTCTGATTCAGCCTTTTCAAGGTAATTGTCAGGGAAATAATAACTGCCTCCGCCGAGAAAACCTTTTTCAACAACCTTATATTTTATAGGAATACAAATTGCTGAGTTTGGAACGGTCAGACAGCTTTTGAGTTTTTCGCCGTACCTGCTGTAATAATTAGCTGTTCCGGTAGAATCTGTAACAATATCACCATAATATTTGCCGTTTTCGTCCTGTACCCCAAACCAAACTCCAGACACTTTACCGTTGTATGAGGTCTTTTTAACAGTTAAATCTGTTTCAGAAACTGTATTCTGAAAATTAAATGTAACCGTTTTGCTTTCGTCAAGCGTTAAAGACTTACCGTTAGCGTTGGATTTTGCTTCTGATGATTTGCCATAGTAGTATCTTGAATAAGCATTCTCACAATTGCTGAATACAGCATTTGAAACACCTTCAAAATATGAACCTTTATAATTGATTGCATTTTCTTTCTTTATCATCCAAGTGTAACCGCCATAGCTGTGAGATCCTAAAGTAGTCTTAAAACCAAGCTCCTTGACGGTGTAGGTAATCTTGTTGCCTTTATCGTCATAAACACGCAATCCTTTTACTGTAGCTTCACCGTTTTTGTCGGTTGAAACTGCATTGTACTCGTTGCCGAGGTTATCTGATATTGCAAACCACAGATTTGAAACAATACCGTCTGTTGATGACTTCTTGATTTTGAGGTCAGCTTTTATGGCATCTTCATAAATCGTCTGAATAACGGCTGTTTCAACGGTTGAGTTTTCCTCATTTGCAATGACAGGATAAACAGTATCGTCAAGCTCATAGCCTGTCGGTGCGGTTATTTCTTTGATATAATATGTTTTGCCGACATCTACTGATTTTGCAAAAGTACCCTTGCCGTCAGCATTTGTTGTGAGCTTGTCATACAAGCTTGCACAAGCTGAATCAGAGTACAAGCCATATACTGCACCGCCGACACCTATACCTGACCGATTAAGTTTGTGTATGCCGATATATGCCTTTGCAGGCATTTCATCAATCGGTACATTGATAGGTGTGTTTGTGTCTTTTGCTATCTCTGCAATTTCTTCACTAATGTGTCTGTAAAATACAACATCACTTAGCGAATATCCTTCGGGAGCTTTTTCTTCTTTAATTACAACAGTTCCAACAGGTAATGCTGGATTACCAGTATTCGTTGCAAAATAAAAATCATCAGAAATAAACCCTTCAGCAAGATAGTTTTGATTAAGTTCTGTATATCCATCTTCATCAGTTTGAATATACCAAATACGCTTTAAATTTTTGCTATCTAATGCAGGAGCGGTATAACCGGGTTTGACATTGTAATCTTTGTCAATCTCTTGTGCATAATAAGACACGCTGAAAACCGCACCGCCAAGACCTTGACTTGTCGTTTCGCCTGTAATTGCATTCTTTTTTTGTAACACAATACCGACAGGGTCATTTACCGGATTATCTTGTGGCTCGGTTTTTTTGTCAGACAGCCTAACTGCTTTAAATATTGCATAGCCGTTGCTGTCTTTTTTTCCCGAACTCACAAATGTATATACCGTTTTGTCAAGCTCATAGCCTTTTGGTGCTTTGGTTTCTTTGCCATAGTATTTTTTTGATGCGTCAACATATTTGCTGTAGCTTGCATTTCCTTTGGCATTGGTTGTCATTTCACCTATTTTTTTAGTGCATCCCTTATCGGTGTATATGCCATATACAGCTCCCGACAAACTGTAACAACCGTTGCCGGCTGTAAGCTCTGTGTTTGATGATGATTTTTGAAGTTGCAGCTTGACAACATCCGGAAATGTCAACTTAACATATCCGTCTTTAACTGCATAATTAGAACCCTGAGCAAAAGTCTGATATGATGCATAGTTATCACTTGTAATTAAATACAAACTGTTTTTGCTCTTGATTCCATATTCCTTCAAAAAAGAGTTTTTCATTGTCACATTAACTGTCGTACCAAGATTTTTGGAACAAGTGAATGTAATCTTATTTCTGCTTACGCTGACCTTAACATTTGAATTGCTGACGATTACATCGGATGCTTTTGTTACTGAAGCGGTACCGTTCTTATCAGTCAAAGTGATTGAGTACTGTCCGTTTGATTGATTATATGACATTTGATACGACTTCGCAGAACTGAGTGATGATGCTGTATATGACGGATTACGCACCGACTTTTTGCACCAAGACACCATATTGTTATATGCTGTTGTAACATTTGCTACAGTAGTTTCAGCTGAGCTTGTCGCAGTCATAGTATTGGCAGGAGTAAGCAACGGTTTTCCGGATACGGCATCAAAGGTTGAAGCATTTCTCTTGCCGGCTACAATCTCGAAAATTAACAACTGTGTTGCGTAATAGTAATGTACCTTATTTTTTGACGGAGATTCAAAACCTCCGAACCCCCAACTTAGGATCAGATTAACTGCGTTCTGTTGTGCAGAGCTTAACTGTTTCCAAGCTGCTGATTGAGATGTACTTTTTACAGTAGCAGCACTTGTTAATTCAGATGCTTTATCCGGTTCAATACAGTACGCTCTTTGTGTGTAGTCTGAAAAATTCAAGGTTTTTCCGGATGGAGCAAAAAAGTGAACCTTAAAATTTTCCCAACCTTCATAATGCTGACTATGCTTTTTCCCGTTTGCGTCTGTATAAGTATATTCAGCTGTTTTTTTGTATTTAAAACCTTTGCCGTCTGCACCACGAGTACCTTTGGTAACCGTGGCAGCACTTACGGAAAACAAACCGACAGACAATGAGCCGATAATTACGGTTAAACATAAAAACACAGACAGCATTTTTTTAATTAACTTCATTCAAATTTTTCTCTCCTTTCATCTAAATATTTAAATATTGAAAAAAACTACTGTATTCTTTTGGGTGATGCACGAATCATATTTACCTCCGAAAATTTATATTATTAACCACATTAGTGGGAATTGTAGGAGTGCATCAGACAAATTAATGCCCGATGCAAAGAAGAATAACAATGAAAACTTAAAAAGTCTTGCTGTCAAGTGAATAGTCAGAGTCATAAAACAGAAAGTTGTAATCAACTTCCAATGTTTTCGCTAATTCTCTGATATATGCAAAAGTCGGTTCATAATTATCGTTTCCCCATTTGGTATAGGCTGACCGTTCTATATGCACGGCTTCTGCCACTTGTTTCTGTGTCATATGCTTGTTTTTTTCGAGCAATAAGCAACTGCTTTCCAAACGACAATTATTTCACCTTCTCAAAAAGTTGTTATCAATTTAAAATGTTAAGGTCATATATGTAGTTAAGGTCAACATTTGTTGATATGCCGTTAATTCTACCGGTATCAGAATACTGCCACACATCACAAGTGATTGATGGCTTTATATACCATTCTGCGTTCCAAATGGAAATGCCGTTATTTTTTAAGGTTGTGCGATTGAGCAGATAGTCATAAACGCTTGCTGAGG
>ENA-UOOA01004898-UOOA01004898.1-human-gut-metagenome-genome-assembly--contig:-P61old-NODE-4898-length-14611-cov-10.355043_pt1 | contig 14611 bp, 15 predicted proteins | sample MGYA00242467_ERZ724014 | MGnify/ENA metagenome assembly ERZ724014
GCCGCCGGGACGGCTGCCAAAGCCGCTGCCCGGACGGGGCGTGCTGCGCGGGGGCCGATAGCTGTTCTGGGGTGGACGGTATCCGCCGCCGTGGGGAGGTTGATAGCCGCCGCCCATGGGAGGCCGCGGGCCACCGCCATAGGGAGGACGGGGCTGTCGGGGCGGACGGGGACGCAGGGCGCGGCCCCAGAAGATGGGATAGTACACCGGCCGCACCACGTTCACCGGTGCGCCCAGAATATACCGCCGCCGGTAACGGTTATACCGCACCCGATCCAGCAGCATCCACACCACGAAGATGGCCAGGATCAGCAGCACCACGCCGCCCAGCGACACGCCGCCGGTCCTGGCGGTGCTGGGCGTATTGGCCGTCCAGCCGATGGTATCGCTGCTGCCGTATCCGCCGCCGTACTGCTGGCCGAACTGGCCGTAGAACACGTCCGCCTGCCGGAAGAAGGCCGTCACCGCGCCGTCAAAGTCGCCGCTGTAATAGGTGCTCTCGATGGCGCTGCGCAGCTTCTGCTGCTGGGTGTCGGTCATATACTGGCCCACGCTGTCGCCGCAGTAGACCTGCCAGTCGCCGTCCTTTATCAGCAGCAGGATCATGTCGTTGGCGCCCAGGCCCCATTCCTTGCCCAGCGCGGCGGCGTACTCCTGATCCTTCCAGCCGGTCACCTGATCCACGGTGGCCACCGCCACCACGGCGTAGTATTTCTGATCCCAGCCGGTGTTGTACTGTCCGATCAACTGCTCCGTCTCATCGCTGAGCAGCCCGGCGTCGTCGCAGATCCACTGGCGGTACTGGACATCCAGCAGCGCCGTGGGCTCCTTGGCCAGAAAGCTGTCCTTCCGGGCAAGGCCGATGCACACGCTGCCGATTACCGCCAGCGCCAGCACCACCCATGCCACGGCACGGTTTTTGAAAATTTTCATGGGATATTCCTCCTTTCGGAAGGAGATAGTTCATAGGGAGGCGTCAAGGACGCCGCTTCCTACAACCGGTTGTCAGTCATTGGTCGTAGGGGCGGGGTTCTACCCCGCCCGTCATGCGATGCATTGCGGTTTGCCGAGTGAATTTACCCACTCAGCTCCATCAGCTTCTGCTTCAGCTCACCCTCGATGCGGCCCAGCACCCCCATTTTGCGCAAGCGCAAAACGGGGGCCCCGTTTTTATTGAACATCCTCGGGCGAAATGAATTCGCCCTGCGGCAAGGTTTTGCTTCGCAAAACGCTTGGACGCGCTGATGCGCGGGGCGGCTTTGCCGCCAGCCGAGCTGGGCTGATGGCCGATTTTCTTCCGTTACCCTCTCAGCTCCATCAGCTTCTGCTTCAGCTCACCCTCGATACGGCCCAGCTCGGCTTCCGCCTCCTTGCGCTTGGCGGCGCCCTCCTTCTGAATGCGGGCCACCTCGTCCAGGGTGGAGATCAGCTGCTCATTGGTGTGCTGCAGCGTCTCGATATCCACCACGCTGCGCTCCGCCTCCTTGGCGGTGGCGATGGTGCCCATCTTCAGGGTATCGGCGTTCTTCTTCAGCAGCTCGTTGGTCATCTCGGTGACGGCGTTCTGGGCAGCGGTGGCCTGACGGCTGTGCTCCATGCCCAGAGCCAGCACCATCTGGCTCTTCCACAGGGGGATGGTGTTCACCAGTGAGGACTGGATCTTCTCGATCATCAGGGTGTCGTTGTTCTGCAGCAGGCGGGTCTGGGGACCCATCTGGATGGACACCATGCGGGTCAGCTCCAAATCGTGGAGCTTCTTCTCGAACCGGTCGCACATGCTGACCAGATCGTTGTACGCCTGGGCATCCTCGGCCAGGCCGGACTGCTCCGCCTTCTTCCGCAGCTCCTCCAGCTCGCCGGCACGCACGTCCGCCAGACGCTTCTTGCCGGCCAGGATGTACATGGTCAGTTCCTTATAATACTTCAGGTTCAGCTCATACATCTGGTCAAACATCGCCACGTCCTTCAGCAGCGTGATCTGATGGTTCTCCAGATTCTGGGCGATCTTGTCCACGTTGGCCTCTACCTTGCTGTACTGGGCCTTCATGACCTCCAGCTTGTTGCCGGCCTTCTTGAACAGGCCCTTCAGGCCCTTGCGCTCCTCGTCCTCGCCGAAGCCCTTCAGCTCCACCACCAGACGGCTCAGATCCTCGCCGATCTCGCCCATGTCCTTGTTGCGGACGTTGGCCAGTGCGCCCTCAGAGAAGCTGGCCACGCTCTTCTGGGCCGCCGCGCCGTACTGCAGCACCTGGTTGGTGTCCCGCACGTCGATCTTCTTGGAGAATTCGTTGACGGCGGCGCGCTCCTGCTCCGTCAGCATGCTGTCGTCCAGCACCACCGGCTCCACTTCCTTCTTCACCTCGGGGGCGGCGGGGGTGGCAGGCGCTTCCGGCGTCAGGGTCAGGGTGGGGATCTCCGCCGCTGCGGCGGTATCGGGAGCCAGCGTCAGTTCGGGCATGTTGTTGTCAGTCATGTTTTCGATTCCTTTCTGTATATATTCGACATAAAATTACAATCCGTATCAAATCACATCACAATTCCAGGGTGATCCCGCCGTCATCCGGCTCGGCCTGGGCCGGTTCGGTCTGCTGGGCCGTCCTATGCAGGGGATCGTCACTGAGCCCCTCACGGGCCATCATGTTCTCCAGCACCACCATATCGGTGGAGATATCCATGGCCTCCGCGCCGAACAGGTTGTCCAACTGCTTTTCAAAGGCGGTGATGATGGTGGCCATCATGCCCTCCACCTTGTGCATGGTAGAGGAGATATTCTCCCCTGCCACACCCTGTTCGCCCATGCGGTCATAGGCGTTGAGGATCTTCAGCGTGGTGGGCAGATAGTAGTTCATGAACTTGCGGATCTGGGGCAGCTTCTCCGGGTTCTGCTCCACCTGGGCAAAGATCTTGCCGGAGAGCTCCTGCAGCCGGACGATCTGGGCGGAGATGGTGGGGTCGGCGATGTTGTCATCCAGCCGCTTCATCTCGGCGATGGCCTTTCTGCCGTCCTCGATCATCTTGTCCAGCTCCGGGTTGCCGGTGGTCTTGGGCTCTTCCGGCACCTCCTCCACCGTATTGGGACACAGCAGCCGGGCCACAACGCCCACCACCGCCGCCGCGCCTGCCGCCAGCAGATAGTGGGGCAGCTTATACAGCGGGAACAGCAGCGCGTACAGCAGCCATGTGGCCGCCGCCGCATACAGCGGTATGGTGGATTTATGAATGATTTTCTTCAATCCTATCGCCTCCGTTCAACGGACAGATCAGCATAAATACTTTTACAATTTACATTATAGCCCAACTGCCGCCGCCGGTCAAGAAAAAGAGACGGGACACCCCGTCTCCTTTTGCTATTGGCCCGCTGCGGGCAGCCCCACGGTGCCGTTGGTGGGATCAATAAAGATGGGCAGCACCGGCGGATCGAATGTCCACCACAGGAAAAGGCCCCACACACCCAGCAGCACCAGCGCGCCCAGGATGCTCCACAGCGGCCCTGTCAGCTTCCCTGCCGCCATGATCCGCCAGGAGAGCCACGCCCCCAGCAGCACCGCGGCCTGGAACAGCACCACATCCGCGATCATGCTGCTGACGCCCAGCGTCCCCGTATAGGTGTAGTACACCGCCGGAATGAGCACCACGCCCACCAGCAGGCCCAGCGCCCGGGCCATCAGCACGCCTCGGCGGCTGCCCCGCAGGACTGCCGCCTCCACCAGCGACCAGATCACCCACGGCGTCACCAGCAGCTTCATGTGCTCCCATGTGGATTCGTTGACGGCGGCGAACACCGCCGCCGCGATGCTCTGCCCGCTCCAATCGTAAACGAAATGCAGCAGATTGCCAAAGATCAGCGTGAGAAACAGCCCTGCCAGCTCCCACTTGCGCCATCTCCTGTCGGCCATCACAGCCCCTCCCATCCTTGTACGCTTTTACCCGTATTGTACGCCGCCATAAGGAAATATATACCGGCTGGGTCACATGCGCTTGCAAATATGGCAAAAATATGGTATAATATATATCAGACGATTTTTAATAGGCGCAGGGCGATCCGCTCTGCGCGCTTTTTCCGGGAAGGGGAGAGAATGATGACATTTGATCTGCGTATGGCGGTGTTCTCCGGCGGCAGACTGACCGCCGCCCAGCAGGCACAGGAGCTGCTTTCCTGCAACGACGATACCGCCGCCTACGGCCTGCGCTTGACGCCCCAACAGGCCCAGGCCCTGCTGGATACCCGCTCTGCCGCACTGCAGAAAACGGGCCGTGTGGAGCTGGGCGGCACCATCCTGCGGCGGATGATCCTGACCTTCCGGGATTCCCCCTATCTGACGGCGGAGAACTACGAGGCCACCCTCCACGAGCTGGTGGACGCCTTTTACCACTTCAAAACCGAGACGGAGGACAGGGTGGGTGACGAGGCCCTGCTGCGGTACATGAAGCAGGCCTTCGACAGCTCCTGCCACGGCTCATTGGAACTGCTGACAGGCACCGCCCTGCCGGAGATGGCCCGCAGGCTGCGCGCCAGGGCGGCCCGTCCCCTGAGCCGGGAGGTGTCCCATGACTGATCTGACGCGGCAGACTTTCATTGACCCGCTGGCCCTGCGCCAGCGGGACTATTTCGCCACGCTGCTGGCGGAGGCGCAGCGCTGCGGCCTGCTGTCCGACCGGGATCTGAGCCGCCTGCAGGGGGAGAGCCTGGCCCTGCTGGCAGAGCGCGCCGACGCCTGGAGCCGGGGCCAGAGCACCTCCCTTCCCGCCGAGCGGGCCCAGCACCTGCTGGAATCGGTGCTGTACACCGTCTCCCTGGAGCTGAAGGCCGGCTCTTCCCCGGAGGAGGCGGTGGAGCGGCTGCGGAACGAATCGCTGGCGGCCCTGTACGAGGCGGGGCAGCACCGCATCGCCCGCCGCCTGCAGGCCCTTCGGGCCAGCCACCGGCAGTTGAAAAAGGCCCTGTTCCCCACGGCCAACGAATTCTACCGCGCCACGCTGTCCGACGGCATCGACGGCTTCTTCAAGCTGTACCGCCCCGCCTTCGCCGCCCAGGAGATCCACATTACCGCCGACTATCCCACCTTCTTCGGCCTGCCGGAGAAGGACGGCGTGGAGTTCATGGAGGACTATCTCCGCTGCCTGTCCCACGAAAACCGCTTTCTCGGCTGCTTCGCGCCGGAGACCGTCCACGCCCTGCTGTTGGGCCTGGATGAGCGCTATCCCCAGCTGATCCTGAACCTCTACGGCCCGGTGCTGGCGGCGGCGCTGGGATGCGTGCTGACCCGGCAGAGCGTGGCGGCGCTGCGGTGCGACCTGCCCCGGCTGAACGCCCTGCTGGCGGGAAAGTCCCGGCAGGAGACGGAAAAACTGCTTCGTCAGGCGGCGGAGGTCTTTATCCGGGGCGCCGGCTGCCCCGAGGGGCTGGCCGCCTATCTGCGCCGCAGCGTGCCGCCCCTAGCGGGGGAAATGGCCCGTGCTGTGGCGCTGGGCCATCCGGAGGCGGCGGTGCCTGTCCCGGCGGAATGGTGAACCCCCTTGCATTTTCGGCGCGAAATGGGTATAATAGCGGCAGCAACCGGATGCATTAAACCGCAGGGATAAGGTACAATAACCGCCGTAATTTGGTACATTAAGGAGCGTTTATCATGGCATTTCAGGGCTATACACAGCAGACCGTGGACTTCATGTGGGGCATCCGCTTCAATAACGAGCGGGGCTGGTTCATGGAACACAAGGATGACTATATCAACACCTTCCTCACCCCCACCAAGGCGCTGGGTGAGCAGGTCTATGACGCGGTGCATGAGCTGCTGCCGGACGAGCCGCTGATGCTGAAGGTCTCCCGCATTTACCGGGACGCCCGACGGCTGTTTGGCCGGGGTCCCTATAAGGATCACCTGTGGTGGTGCATCCGCACCGGGGACAAGGACTGGACGGGCCGTCCCACCTTCTGGTTTGAGCTGGGGCCGGACTATTACAGCTTCGGCCTGGGCTTCTGGTCGCCTGCCGCCGCGCTGATGGAGACGTACCGCAAGCAGATCGACCAGCATCCCGAGGAGCTTTCCAAGCTGGTGCGGCAGTTCAACAAGCAGTCGGTGTTCACCCTGGACGGCCCGGAGTACGCCCGCAGCAAGGGGCAGACCTCCGACCTCCTGCGGCCCTGGTATCAGAAGAAATCCCTCAGTCTCCGGTGGGAGGGCCCGCTGGACGAACGGATCTTCTCCCCCGACCTGGCGCAGGACATCATCGACGGATTCAAAACGCTGATCCCCTTCTATCACTACTTCAACAAGCTGGTGGCCCTGACGCCCCGGCAGGAGCGCGGCGGGGGAGAGGACGCCTGATATGAAGATGTACAAGGCGATGACGTGGCAGCATGAGGCCACCGGGACAGATGGCAATGTGCAGCTGTTTGGCGTAAACATTTTTGACTATCCCTGGAAGGATACCGGCGAAAGCGTCGGGGTCAAAAGCCCGGACGGAAAAGCGCTGCGTGTGCCGGTTTATCAGACGGTGATAAACGGTGAGACGCGGCAGTTTGCCGCAGCGGAGCTCAGCAACTGCGTGTGGGGATTCTTTATTCGGAAATTTTAGCATAATACCGGCTGCCCGGCACGGCTTACGAGCGTGTTTTCGGAAAACAACAGGCCGCTGTGGAATGGGGAGCGGGCAGAAAAGAGAGGAAGTCGATGGCCATCGGCTTCCTCTCCTGCTGTCATGCGTAAAATTCGACAACAAATGGTATTATCACGTCAGAATATTACGATTTGTGATCGGGTTCGTCATCGCGGGGTTTTTCCGGCAGCAGCATGGCCAGGGCCATACCCCACAGGGGACCCAGCGCCAGGCCGATGGCATGGCTCTCCCACAGGCCGCAGCCGTTCAGCGCCAAACCCAGCAGCAGGCCCAGGCTCATGCCCAGGGCGATGCGCTGCTCGGTGGCCGACGATTTGCGGCGGCTGCCTTTGGCGCAGAGAATGGCCACCGCCAGACCGGCCAGCACCCAGGGCAGGGCGGCCAACACGAAGTCCTTCACCGTCAGATCATCTCCTTGGACCGGGTCAGCTCCGCGCCGTAGCGGAACACCAGGGACGCCAGGATCAGCGCCACGCCCAGCAGGACGCTGGTGCCGTTCTCCATGCGGTTGGGATAGGACAGGTCATAGACGGTGTAGGGGATGGCCTGGAGGCACAGGCTCACCAGGGGCAGCACGATGGTCACGACGCCCAGGCGGCGCAGCTCAGAGGCGCCACTGAAGGTGAAGGGGGTGCCGTCGGCCAGCTCGTGGGTCAGGTAGCGGTGGAACAGCCACAGCAGCGCGCCGCCAAAGGCGCAGCCCACCACGTCGGCGATGAGGGTGGAGAGGGTGTGGTAATAGCTGCCCCGGTCGATGAGCTGCATCACCTGGTCCAACTGGGGGATGCCGGTGGCAGGCGCGTTGTTCCAGTGGATCCACAGCATCAGGGCGGCCAGGCCGAAGACCGCGCCGGCGATGGAGAGGATCAGGCCCACCCGGACAAGGACGCGGAAAACACGGGCACATTTCTGGATGGCGGTCAGGCTGTTAGTCATGGGCTTCTCCTTTCTGAAGCTGCTTTTCGGCGCAGCGGCCATGCAGGCACCGGCCGCCAGCAGCACAGCGCCCAGCGCAGGGCTGGCGCTTACGGCCATCAGGATGCCGGACAGGGCCATCAGTGCCGCGGCACTGTAAAGCAGTGTGGATGATGTCATAGCGTTCTCTCCTCCTGTTGTGCTGTTATTGTACTGCGGCGGGGCGTTTTCCGATAGGCGGATTTTGCAGGCGAATGTGTCAAATCTTTAGAAGGCACACAAAAAGAGCGGCGCCGCAACGCGACGCCGCTCTTTGGCGGTCATGTGCCGTTTTCCAGGAAGTCCCGGCGGTATTGGGAGGGGGTGACGCCCTCGGCCTTCTTGAAGGCCTTGGTGAACACCCGGTAGTCGCCGTAGCCGCACTGCTCCGACACCTCGGCGATGGGCAGCGAGGTGGACACCAGCAGCTTGCGGGCCTGCTCCATGCGGATGTTGGTGAGATAGGTGAGGAAGTTGACGCCGATCTCGTTTTTGAAGAGCTGGCTGATGTAGGGGGCGCTGAGGTGGAATTCCTCCGCCAGCAGGTTCAGGCTGATGTCCTCCGCCAGGTGGGCCTGGAGATACCGGGTCAGGCCGGTGATGGGGCGCTCGTCCTGCTGCTCCGGGGCCGCGGCGGCGCGGCGCTGGAACAGGGTGATCTTCAGGTTGTCGATGCAGTCGCCGAATTCCTCGTAATCCACGGGCTTGAGGATGTAGTCGGTGATCTGGAGGCGCAGCGCCTCGCGGCAGTAGGAGAAGTCGTCATAGCCGGAGACGATGATGAAGGCGGTGTCCGGGTGGTTGACGCGGCTGCGCTGGATGACCTTCAGGCCGTTCAGTATGGGGATGTTGATGTCCATGATGGCGATATCCGGCTGAAGAGCGTCGATCTGGGCCAGGGCCTCCATGCCGTCGGCAGCCTCGCCCACCACCTCACAGTCGTGGGCGGCCCAGTCGAAGAGACGCTTGAACCCCTCACGGATCATGATCTCGTCATCCACCAGCAGGACGCGGAGCTTTTTCATGGTGTCACCTCCTGAATGGGCAGCAGCAGATGGGCGGTCACGCCACCGGTGTCGTTTTCGGTGTAGGAGAGGCCGTAGGCCCGGCCGCACAGCAGCTTGATGCGCTTCTGGACGTTCAGCACGCCGATGCTGTTGCCATCCAGCTTGGAGGGCTGGCGGGCGTAGTGGAGGAGCATCTGGTCAATCTCCGCCTTCTTGCCCGGAGCAAAGCCGCTGCCGGTGTCCCGGACGGTGATCTCCATGGCGCCGTCCGGCCGCTTCTGGGCGGCGACGGTCACCTGGCCCCGGTAGCCCTTGTTTTTCAGGCCGTGGAGCAGGCTGTTCTCCACGATGGGCTGGAGAATGAAGTTGGGCACCAGCACGTCATATAGCTCTGGGGCAATGTCGCAGCGGCACTCCAGCTGGGGATAGCGGTAGCACATCAGGTCGAGGTACGCCTCCAGCAGCTCCAGCTCGTCATCCAGCGGCACCATGGGCTGGTTCACCTTGACGCTGCGGCGGAAGAAGTCCACCAGGCGCATGAGAAGGTCGGCCACCCTTTTGTCGCCGTCCAGTTGGGCCTGGATGCGGATGGCGTCCAGGGTGTTATAGAGAAAGTGGGGGTTCACCTGGCTTTTCAGATACAGCATGGACATCTTCTGCTCCGTCAGCTCCGAGCGGAGGATGTCGGGGTTTTCCAGCGTCAGGTAGAAGGACAGGGTCATCAGGGTGATACCCATGCCGCTGATGAGCCAGGTGTGGTGCAGGCCCTGGAGGGCGCAGACGGTGAACTCGATCAGCAACGCCGCGCCGATGGCGAAGCGCTTCTTGCGGTCGATCTGCTTCCAGTTGGCGATCAGCAGTCCGGCGCACAGCAGCAGGTAGAAGGCCACGCCGCCGTAGCACACGTTGGCCTGCATGCCGGTGGAGTAGTTGCCCTCCGGCGTGATGGCGTAGCGCACCGGCAGCACCAGGGCTGCCAGCTCCGCCGCGCCCAGGAAGCACTTGGCCGCCAGGTCGAAGCGGCGGGGCGTGCCGGTCTCCTCCTCCACCAGAATGGCGATGTACTGGTAGAAGAGGTACACCACCAGCAGCATGGTGGTGATAAAGGCACGGTGCAGCAGGCTGTTGACCAGGGGCGGCACGGTGTCCAGATGGTTCACGGTGTACAGCGTGGCGCCGTCGAAAACCAGGTGCACCAGCACCGTCAGCAGCAGGACGGAGAAGGTCTGGTGCAGGGGCGTGCGCTCACGCCGGGCGGGAAAGTAGATGTAGGCCACGAAGGCCAGGATCAGGAACAGCGCGATCTCCATGCGCAGCATGGGGCGGTTACCTCCTTGTTGGGGCGATGGGTGATCTTCAGCCGACGCTGAAGAAGCTCTTGGCGATGTCGGCGCTCTGCTTGGCGTCCTTGGCGTAGTAGTCCGCGCCGATCTTTTTGGCGTATTCCGGCGTCAGCACCGCACCGCCGGCCATGATCTTGCAGGGGATATTGGCCTGACGCAATGCGGCGATGGTCTCCTCCATGCTCTTGAGGGTGGTGGTCATCAGGGCGGAGAGGCCCACCAGGTGCACGTCCTTGTCCCGGACGGCGTTGACCACCGTCTCTACCGGCACGTCGCGGCCCAGGTCGATGACCTCGAAGCCGTAGTTCTCCAGAATGACCTTGACGATGTTCTTGCCGATGTCGTGGACATCGCCGTGGACGGTGGCCAGAACGATGCGGCCCTTGCCGGTGCCGCTGCCGCCCCGGGCGGCCATGGCGGTTTTCACCTCGTCAAAGGCGCTCTGGGCGGCGCTGGCGGCCTGCAGGAGCTGGGGCAGGAACAGGGTGCCGTTTTCGTACTTGGCGCCCACCGCGTCCAGGGCGGGGATCAGGGCGCCGTCCACCAGCTCCAGCGGCTCCTTCTCCTGCAGCAGGGTGCGGGCGGCGGTGGCCGCCTCACCCTTGAGGCCCTGCTCCACGGCCTTCATCAGCGGAGCGTAGGCGGCGTTGGTGCTGACACCGTAGGTGACGCCGCCGGTAGAGGCGCTCTGCATGATCCGGGCCAGGGCGGTAGAGGTGGGGACGCGGCCTGCGTAGCGCTCCACATAGGCGGTGCACTGCTTGTCGCGGCCCGACAGCACGTTATAGGCGTAGATGGCGGCCATCATCTCCTGGCTGGCGGGATCCATGATGGCCAGATCCAGACCCGCGTGGATGGCCAGGGTCAGGAAGATGGTGTTGAGATAGGCGCGGCAGGGGAGGCCGAAGCTGATGTTGGACACGCCCAGAATGGTGCGCACCCCCAGCTCCTTCTTGCACCGCTCCAGCGCCTCGACGGCGGCCAGGGCGTCCTCCTGCTGGGCGCTGGCGGTCAGGGCCAGGCAGTCGATATAGATATCCTCGATGGGGATACCGGCGGCCAGGGCGGCGTCGCGGATGCGGCGGGCGATGGCCACACGCTCCTCCACGCCGGAGGGGACGCCAGCGCCGTCCACCGTCAGGCCGATGACCGCCGCGCCGTACTTTTTGCACAGGGGCAGCACGTGCTCCAGCACGGCGGGCGCGCCGTTGACGGAGTTGACGATGGGCTTGCCGTTGTAGGCGCGGAGGGCACGCTCCAGCGCCTCGAAATTGGTGGAGTCCAGTTGGAGGGGCTGGCTGACCACGCTTTGCAGCGTCTTGACCACCTGCTCCAGCATGGCGGGCTCGTCCACCTCGGGCGTGCCCACGTTGACATCCAGAAGCTGCGCGCCCGCCTCCGCCTGGGAGACGGCCTGCTCCAGCACATAGTCCATGTCGTTCTGCCGCAGGGCCTGCTGGAAGCGCTTTTTGCCGGTGGGATTGATGCGCTCACCCACCACGGTGACGCCGTCAACGGTGACGCACTCCACCGGGGAGCAGATCACCGAGGGCATGGGATGGGCGGCCCGGCCGGGCACGCAGTCGCGGAACACGTCGTTCAGAAGGCGGATGAAGTCCGGCGTGGTGCCGCAGCAGCCGCCGGCGGCGAAGAGACCCAGATCGCGGTAGGGGGTCATCTGCTGGGCGAACAGCTCCGGCGTGATGTCGTAGCCGCTGCCGTCGGCCCGGGGCAGGCCCGCGTTGGGCTTGACGAACACCGGGAAGTCGCCGGGCAGGGCCTCGGCCAGGCGCTTGGCCATGGGGAAGATCTCCTGGGGTCCCAGAGAGCAGTTGATGCCCAGCGCGTCGGCACCCAGGCCACGGGCGGTGGCGGCAAAGCTCTCCACCGTGCAGCCGGTGAAGGTGCGGCCCCGTGCCTCGAAGCTCATGCTGGCCAGCACCGGGAGGTCACAGTTCTCCTTGACGGCCAGCAGGGCGGCCTTCAGCTCGTAGAGATCGGTGAAAGTCTCCACCACCACCAGATCGGCACCGGCGGCCGCACCGGCCCGGACGATGCGGGCGTATTCGCTGACGGCAGTCTCGAAGGGGAGAGTGCCGTTGGGCTCCAGCAGCTCGCCCAGGGGGCCGATGTCCAGGGCGGTCAGCGCGCCGTAAGGGGCGCAGGCCCTCTTGCAGCAGGCCACGCCCGCGGCGATGACCTCCTCCACGGTATAGGGGCTTTTTGCCAGCTTGTGGGCCGACGCGCCGAAGGTGTTGGTGTTGATGATGCGGCTGCCCGCGGCGGCGTACATGCCGTGGATCCGCTGGATGGCCTCGGGGTCGGTGATGTTCAGCTCCTCGGGCCGGGCGCCGAGCTGGAGACCGGCGGCCTGCAGCATGGTGCCCATGCCGCCGTCCAGCAGGATGGTGTGGGGCTGGTGGAAAAGGTCATTGATCTGCACAGGTGATCCCTCTCTTTCGATAGTCACATCGGGCGCGGAGCGCACAGTGTCCGCAGCCCGCCGGTTGTCCGGTTACAGGGTGGTCGCTGAGGCCCAGCAGGGCCGTGACGCTCTTGCGGGGCGTCATGAGACAGGTGCCGGTGACGTAAAGGCCCATCTGCCGCTGGGCGTCCAGTGCATCGGCCACCAGCGGCTGGACGGCGATGGGCCAGTCGCCGTAGCCGGGGGAGAAGCGTCCTGTGAGGTAGAGGCTTTCTCTGGCGGCCCATTGGCGCAGCGCCGTCTCCGCCTGATCGGCCATCTGCTCCGTCAGGGCGGAGGCCAGGGCGTCGGCGGCCGCTCCGGCGGCGATATCGCCCACGGCGGCGCGGCGGATGGCGGCGTCTGTCATGGGGCCCAGGGTCACGGCCAGCAGGATGGCGCGGGGGCAGCCGGACAGGTGGCGGCGGATATCCGTGCCCTGCAGGATGCCGCGCTCTTCCAGCGTCTCGGTGTCGGCCAGCAGCCAGGCGGCCCTTGGTGCGGCGGCTTGCAGCAGCGGCGGGGCGCAGCGTTCCAACAGGGCCAGTATGGCGTCATCCGGCTGGCCCTGGGCGCCCAGATAGCGGGCGGCCTGCCGCAGGTCGATGGCCTCCGGCGTATGCAATATGAGGGGGCGGCTGGGGCCGATGGGCATACCGCAGACCTCCTTCACGGTGGGATGGGTCAATCGCCGCGGCTCTCCTCCCCCAGACGGGTCATCAGGTGGGAGAGGGCGAACATCAGCGTCTCGTAATGCAGGTAATCCAGGGTGTTTTTGTCCACCAGCACCTGCATGCTGGCGGGGAAGTCCTCGTCTGCCTCCCAGAACCGCAGGATCAGCGGCAGGAAGGGGAACAGGGGCAGCTCATAGGCCACGTCGCCCTTGGGCTGGGGCGTTCCGTGGAGCCGGCGGCAGGCGCGGTCCAGCGCGGCGGCGTCGCCGCCGAATTGGGCGCAGGAGTTTTTGAAGAAGTCGCCGTCCTTGGCCAGGGTGCCGCCCTGGATGGCGCACAGACTGGCCACGTTGGCCCACTGGTGGGACAGGTGGCACAGGGGCTTGGAGTCGCACAGCACGTCGTAGATGGACATGGCCTCGTTATAGCTGGCGGTATGGGACGGATCCGATGCCCAGGTCACCGTGCCGGTTTGGCGGTCGACCCGGTAATCCCGGGCCACGAAGGAAATGTAGAGGGCGTCCTCATCGTGGGCCAGGCCGAATTTGCGGATCATGGTCTCCTGGTCATAGCGGAGAAAGGCCGCCGCCGTGGCGTCGCGGGCCTTGTCGTAGTTGGATAGGGGCATCATGGGGGCACCTCCCTGTGGTTTTGTGGTGCTATCATAGCATAGGAAGCAATACGGCGCAAGGGCTGGGGAGAGGAAAAAGAGGGATGGGCGGGGATATTTGGTGAAAACGGGGGCGGTCAGCGATCCCGGATGGGCGAAGCAGCCCCGGGCCGTATGGCCCGGGGCTGCTTCGCTGCGGAGGTGTTTACTTGTTGAGGATGCGCATGAACTCCTCGCCGGTGATGGTCTCCTTCTCATAGAGGTAGGTGGCCAGCTGGTCCAGCTTCTCCCGGTTGTCCATCAGGATCTTGACGGCCTTGTCGTGCTGCTTCTGCACCAGGGCCACCACCTGCTGGTCGATCTTGGTCTGGGTCTCGGCGGAGCAGGCCAGGGAGGCGTCGCCGCCCAGATACTGGTTGGTGACCGTCTCCAGCGCCACCATGCCGAACTCATCGCTCATACCGTAGCGGGTGATCATGGCCCGGGCCAGCTTGGTGGCCTGCTCGATATCGTTGGAAGCGCCGGTGGTGACGGAACCGAACACCACTTCCTCGGCGGCACGGCCGCCGGTAAAGGTGGCGATCTTGTTCTCGATCTCCTCCTTGGTCATCAGGTAGTGGTTGCCCTCCTCCACCTGCATGGTGTAGCCCAGCGCGCCGGAGGTGCGGGGCACGATGGTGATCTTCTGCACCGGGGCGGAGTGGGTCTGCAGCGCCGCCACCAGCGCGTGGCCGATCTCGTGATAGGACACGATCTTCTTCTCGTGGTCGGTCATGATGGCGTTCTTCTTCTGATAGCCGGCGATGACCACCTCGATGCTCTCCTCCAGGTCGGCCTGGGTGGCAAAGCGGCGGCCGTCACGGACGGCCCGCAGCGCCGCCTCGTTGACGATGTTGGCCAGCTCCGCGCCGGACGCGCCGGAGGCCATGCGGGCGATCTTG
>ENA-UOOA01004899-UOOA01004899.1-human-gut-metagenome-genome-assembly--contig:-P61old-NODE-4899-length-14610-cov-10.254827_pt1 | contig 14610 bp, 8 predicted proteins | sample MGYA00242467_ERZ724014 | MGnify/ENA metagenome assembly ERZ724014
TCGTCCTTACCAAGGACGCGCTCTACCAACTGAGCCATAGTAGCACCGCCTTATGAGCTTCGCCCGATTTTTGCGCGGCGCGCCGCGCTTTCTTTCCCGTGCGAAGAATTACTTGCTTATTATAATGCAAAAAGGAAAATTTGTCAAGCCGAAAAAACGTCTTTTTTCATAAAACCGTAAAAATTTTTCTCTTTTTTAAAGAAAACGCTCCCCCGCCGGGATTTTGCCGGACGGGAGAGTATGATTTTTTGCTTTTACCGTTTACTTCGCGTATTCTACGCTGCGGAATTCGCGGATGACGTTAACTTTAATCTGTCCCGGATATTCGAGTTCGGATTCGATTTTCTTAGCGATGTCCTTCGAAAGAAACAGCGCCTGCGCGTCGTCGACCTGATCGGGCTTGACGATAACGCGGACTTCGCGCCCTGCCTGAATGGCGTAGCTCTTTTCTACGCCGGGGAACGAAGAAGCGATGGCTTCCAGCCGTTCGAGCCGCTTGACGTAGTTCGTGCCCGTTTCTCTTCTGGCGCCCGGTCTTGCGCCGGAAATCGCGTCTGCCGCCTGAATCAGCACGGCTTCGATGGTTTTGGGTTCCACGTCGCCGTGGTGCGCCATGATGGCGTTTACGATATTTGCGTTTTCTTTATATTTCTTCGCAAGTTCGGCGCCGATCTGGACATGCGTACCTTCCTGTTCCTGATCCACCGCTTTGCCGATATCGTGTAAAAGTCCCGCGCGCTTGGCGAAATTGACGTCCAGCCCCAGTTCCGCCGCCATCAGCCCTGCCAGCGTGGCGACTTCGATGGAGTGTTTGTACACGTTCTGACCGTAACTGGTGCGGAATTTCAATCTGCCGATGAGTTTCACGAGTTCGGGATGCAGCCCGAAAATGCCCACTTCGTACACGGCGGATTCTCCCGCTTCGCGGATTTGTACGTCGATATCGCGCGTAACTTTTTCTACCGTTTCTTCGATGCGCGCCGGATGAATACGCCCGTCGGAAATGAGCCGTTCCAGCGATACCCGCGCGATTTCTCTGCGGACGGGATCGAACCCGGACAAAATAACCACTTCCGGCGTATCGTCGATGATAAGTTCGATGCCTGTGGCGTTTTCGAGAGCGCGGATATTGCGCCCCTCTCTGCCGATGATGCGGGCTTTCATATCGTCGCTGGGGAGCGGCACCACCGATACGGTGAGTTCGGAAGCCTGATCCGCCGCGCATTTCTGAATGGCAAGCGAAATAATCTTCTTTGCGTTGATTTCCGCTTCGTCTTTGGCTTGCTGTTCCATTTCGCGAACGGTTTTGGCTGTTTCGCGACGGGTGTCGTCGAGAATTTCTTCCGTAAGCGCCTTTTTCGCCTCGTCGCGGGTGAGTTGCGCCACGCGTTCGAGTTCCTGCACCATGAGTTCGTGCTGCGAATCCAGCTTCTGCTGCAAAGCGCCCAGCTGTTCTTCGTGGGCTTCGATTTTCGCTTTCTGCTCGTCCAGCGCTTCGATTTTTTTATCGAGAGAGTCTTCTTTTTGCGTTAAACGCTGCTCCGCGCGCTGCAATTCTGCCCTTTTTTCTTTGGTTTCACGATCGAAATCGTTGCGTAATTTAAGATCCTGTTCCTTAGCCTCTAAAATCGCTTCTTTCAGAACGCGCTTACTTTCTTCGCGCGCCTGCGCCGTGATTTTTCCCGCCTCCGCTTTTGCGTCCCCGACGATGCGCCCGGCTTCCGTGTTCGCCTCGCCGATTTCTCTTTCGGTATTCTTTTTCTTATAGATGATAAAACCTACTGCCGCCAAAAGCGCGGTGATTGCCACCGCGGCGACCAAACTACCGACAAATACTCCGACTTTTACGGTGAGAAACAGGACGCCGAAAGATACTAAATTCATTTCATGCCTCCTGTGTTAGTGAAAAATATAATTTTGTGCGGACATTGCCGTTTTGCGCATTTTACGCTTTTGCATGCGCGCGCGGCAACTCCTATGTTCTATTTTACTATAAATAATCGAAAAAGTCAATGTTTTGACATCGATTTTTCGTTTGGTTTTGCGCTTTTTTGGCTTTTTTGCGAAATTTCGCGCGTTTTTTTCGTACGAGGCGAATCGTTTTTTCGCATACGGAAAAATTCCGGCGTGCCTGTTTGCCTGAATTGCGTTATATTTCTTCCGCTTCTTCCAGCCACAACGACGCGCAGGCATCGGAAGGCATACGGAAATCGGCGCGCGGCGACAACGTTACCGAACCGATTTTTACGCCGTCCGGCATGCACGAGCGCTTGAATTGTTGCGCGAAAAAGCGTTTATAGAAATTTTTCAGCCATTTTTTCAGCGTTTTTTTATCGTACTTTCTGCCGAAAGCATACTGCGCGAGATAAAACGTTTTTTTCGGCGAATCGCCGCGCCGCAACGCGTGATACAGGAAGAAATCGTGCAGTTCGTACGGACCTACGATATCCTCCGTTTTCTGCGCGATGTTGCCTTTTTCGTCCGGCGGAAGAAGTTCGGGGGAAATTTCGGTGGCAAGCACGCTTTCGATTGCTTTTTGCGCATCGCCGCCGAGCCGCTCTGCTTCATACTTCGCAAGATGCTTTACAAGCGTTTTCGGCACGCCGGAATTGACGCCGTACATCGACATATGATCGCCGTTATACGTGCACCAGCCGAGGGCAAGCTCGCTTAAATCGCCCGTGCCCACCACGATGCCGCCAAGTTCGTTGGCGAGGTTCATTAAAATATACGTACGCGCGCGCGCCTGCGCGTTTTCGTACGTAACGTTTTTTACGGCCGGATCGTGCGAAATATCCTTGAAATGCTGAGAAACAAGCGCGTTTACGGGAATCGTGCGCACGCTTGCCCCCACGCTTTTCGAAAGCGCGAGAGAATTATCGTATGTTTTTCCGCTGGTGCCGAACCCGGGCATGGAAACCGCCTCGATTGCCGAACGCGGCATGCCGCAGATATCCGCCGCTCGGGCGGCGACAAGCAGCGCAAGCGACGAATCGAGTCCGCCCGAAACGCCGATGACGGCGCATTTAGCCCCGACATGCCGCAACCGCCGCGCCAGCGCGTGGGATTGCAGCGATAAAATCAATTCTTTTCTCTCTTCCGCGCCCGCGCCTTCGGGAACGAACGGCAGGCGTTCGATTGCCCGTGTTTTCAGATCGCTTCCGCCGACGAAATCGGCAAAAACGCGCGTATAATTTTCCGCAGACGGCTTGAACGTTGTCATTCTGCGGCGTTCGTTTTTTAAAAATTCCGCGTCGATTTCGGCGCTTGCGCCGCTTTCCGAAAACAACGCGCTTTCGTTTAAAATTCCGCCGTTTTCCGCAATAAGACAATGCCCCGCAAACACGCAGTCGGTAACCGATTCTCCCTGCCCGGCATCCGCGTACACATACGCGCAGAGGCTGCGACCGGAAACGGATTTCACAAGCGTGCGGCGATATTCCGCCTTTCCCACGGTTTCGTCGGAAGCGGATAAATTTACGATGATTACGGCGCCGGCAGCGGCATGATTTTGCGAAGGCGGCGCGGAAACCCAGAGATCTTCGCAAATCTCGCAGGCAACGCAGGTGCCCGAGGCGGAATCTTCGATAAGGACGTTTCTGCCGAACGGAACCGCATAAGCGTTTTTGCCGCAGCCGAAAACAAAGCCCGTATCGACAAAATTTTCCGCCTCGGTAAAATAACGTTTTTCGTAAAATTCGCCGTAATTCGGAAGCGAGGACTTCGGAATCAGCGCAAGGATTTTTCCGCCGCAGATCGCCGCCGCGCAGTTATAAAGTTTGCCGCCCTTTTCTACCGGCAAACCGATAAAAAACAATAACCGCGGCGCTATTTTTAAAGATTCTTCCGCAAGATAAAACGCCGCAGCGCGCGTTGCTTTTAACAGCGAGCCGTCGAAAAACAAATCGCCGCACGTGTAGCCGCACAGCGAAAGTTCCGGAAATACCGCGATTTCCGTTTCTTCCGCCGCAAGACGGGCGATTTCTTTTAAAATTTCCTGCGTATTGAATTTTACGTCCGCTACTCTCAGCTTCGGCGAAGCTGCCGCCGCGCGCACAAAACCGTATTTCATTCCTCGTCGGCTCCGCCTTCTACCACGTCGGCAGCGCCTTTCGCCGCCGCACGGATTTTTTGCTGAATTTCGTTGGAAATTTCGGGATTATCCTTCAGGAACTGGCGCATTTTTTCTCTGCCGTTCGCCACTTTTTCGCCGTTGTACGAGAACCAGGCGCCGCTCTTGCCGATGATATCGAACTGAATACCCATATCCATGATACAGCCTTCCTGCGAAATGCCTTCGCCGAATACGATATCGAATTCCGCCTGTTTGAAAGGAGGCGCAAGCTTGTTTTTCACGATTTTCGCCTTCGTACGGTTGCCCATCGCGCCTTCCGCGTCTTTCAGCGTATCCATTTTTCTTACGTCGATACGGATGCTGGCGTAGAATTTGAGCGCTTTGCCGCCGGGGGTAACTTCGGGGTTGCCGAACATTACGCCCACCTTTTCGCGGAGCTGGTTGATGAAAATCACGCACGTATGCGATTTGTTGACGATTGCCGTAAGTTTACGAAGCGCCTGCGACATCAGTCTTGCCTGCAAACCAACGTGCGAATCGCCCATATCGCCTTCGATTTCCGCTTTCGGCGTCAGCGCCGCAACGGAGTCGATAACAATCATATCCACGGCGGAAGAACGAACGAGCGCGTCGCAGATATCGAGCGCCTGTTCGCCCGTATCCGGCTGAGATACGTACAGATTTTCCAGATCTACGCCGAGATGTTTCGCATACACGGGATCGAGCGCGTGCTCCGCGTCGATAAACGCCGCCACGCCGCCGAGTTTCTGCGTTTCTGCAATAGCGTGCAACGCCACCGTGGTTTTACCCGAAGATTCGGGACCGTAAATTTCGATGATTCTGCCGCGGGGAAAGCCGCCGATGCCGAGCGCCAGATCGAGAGTTAAGCAGCCCGAAGGAATCACGTCGATTTCCGTATTGCCCGCTTCGTCGCCGAGGCGCATGATCGAGCCCTTGCCGTACTGCTTTTCGATCTGCATGAGAACGGCGTCGAGAGCTTTCATTTTTTCGGAATTTTTTTCGATTGCCATTTATGTTTTTACTCCTGTTATATTTTACTGTTTTATATCTTTTCCGACGGAAAACCGCCGACAAAAATTTTCGGATTATTTTAAATGTTTATACGCCCAGAACAACGCGTGATTGATAGCTTTTTCGGTGATTTCTTTGCGCGAGCCCGTAAAAATATGCCGGGCGATGTAAATTTTTCCGTCCAGCCCCGCAGCCAGAAAACATAAGCCCACGGGGAGTCCGCTTTCGTCGCTTTTCGGCCCCGCCAACCCCGTGGTGGCGATTGCCGCGTCGCAATCGCCCGAAGATAAAAGTCCCGCGCACATTTCGTACGCCGTCTGATCGGAAACGGCGCCGGACGTGTTCAGAGTGAACGGGGAAACGTTCAGCCGCTTGATTTTCGCGTCGCCGTTATAGGTGTTCAGCCCTTCGAAATACACTTCGCTGGCGCCCGGAACGGAAACGATGCGGCTGCCCACGCCGCCCCCCGTGAACGATTCGGCAACGCTGATTTTTTTGCCGCGCACCTTTAAAAGTTCGCACAGGCGTTTTTCCAGCGGCGTATCGTCCATAGAATACAATTCTTCGGAAAAAGTTTCCGCGAAAATTCTGGTGATGCCGTCTATTAAAAGTTTCGGCGCGTCGGGCGGATAATCGACTTCGATACGCGTATCGTCGTAGCGTTCCGAAACGAAAAATTCCAGTTTATTTCCTGCCGCGTCCGCCGCTTTTTCGCCTTGCGCGATACACTGCTCCACTGTTTTTTTATCGCAGCCGATGCCGCGGAATACGATTTTTTCCGCAATCGCGCCTTTGCGTTTCAGCCTCGGCAGGCATACGTTTTTCATATACGCGCGCCGCCGTTCCGCTTCGAACGGAGCAAGAAATATATCCGCTTTCCCTTTCGTGAACACTCCGGAACCGTCCTCGGAGCATTGCAGAAAATCGTCGGACTCCGCCGCAAGCGCTTCGGAAAGCGCGGGCAACGCGTTGCTTTCGGTAAAAACAAGCACGGAATCGGACTGCACCGCATAAGACAAGACGACGGCAGGCGTACTTTCTCCGTACGGCAAAAAACGGATTTCCGAAATTTTGCCCGCCTGCGCAAGCTCGCCGAAAATATCCGTATCGCCGAGGGGAATTGATTGTACGATGATTGCCGCCGTCTGCATTGATTTTTTTCCTTTTACTAAAATGACAAGTCTTACGCGCCGCGCTTCGGAACGCTTTTATTTTTCCGTTTTTAACACCGCCGGATTTTTTACGATATACGAAACGCCCGAAATTACCGTGAGAATCACCGCCGCCGCAAACAGCGCGAGCCCGATGACGGAAATAACTTTCTGCGCCGTTCCTGCAAACGACGCGGAAGCAATCAACGCGACGACGCAGTAATCCTGCGCGTTGGTTTTCAGTTTTCCGAGCATATCCGCGGCAAGCACCACGCCGTTTGCCGCCGCAATCTGGCGGAAAGCGCTGATGATTAGTTCGCGCGCGAGAATCAGGCATACGCACACCGCTCCCGCCACATAAAAGTCGTGCCCGAACAAGCCGAAAATTTCGTACTTCGTAAGCATTAAAACAAATGCCGTAGCCACAAGAACTTTATCGGCGATGGGATCGAGAAATTTGCCGAGATTCGTAACCATACCGCGTTTTCTTGCGATGCGCCCGTCAAGAAAATCGGTAACCGCAGCCACCGCGAACACGACCGCCGCGTACACGTAATTGTACGGCAGCGCCGTGAGAAAGAAAAACAATACGAATACGGGAATTAAACAAATTCGTATCAGCGATAATTTATTAGGTAAATTCATTGATGTTTACTCCTTATGTACTTAACGGTCTGTTTCACGCCGAATAATCTTTCGTTGCGCCGAAAAGATCGGGCGCGGAAACATCGGAAACGACGACGTCGTATTCTTTCCCCTCTTCCGCTTCGGGCGCATTGAAATATATTCTGCCGTCGATTTCCGGGGCGGAAAAATACGCTCTGCCCGCAAAAAGCTGCTTATCGTAATCGATTCCTTCGCATAAAACGCGCAGCGTTTTGCCTTTGAAGGCGGATAAAATCTTTTCGGAAATCTGCCGCTGCGTTTCGTATAACGTGCGCACGCGCCGTTCTTTCGTTTTATAATGCACCTGCCCGCGCATTTTCGCCGCGGCGGTATCGGGTTCGCGGGAATATGCGAAAAATCCGCAGTTGAAAAGTTCCGCTTCTTTTAAAAACGCTTGCATCGCCTCGAATTCTTCCTCCGTTTCCGACGGGAAGCCCGAAATAAACGTGGAGCGAAGCGCGATGCCGGGAATTCTCTCTTTCAATTTTGCGATGAGCGCCAGATAATCTTCGCGCGTGCCGCGGCGGTTCATCAGTTTCAGAATGCGGTTTTCCGAATGCTGCAACGGAATATCCGCATATTTGATTACTTTGTCGTTTGTTCTGATTTCTTCGATGAGTTCGTCGGAGAACGCGTCCGGATAGCAATACAAAAGGCGGATAGAACCGATATTATCCAGCAAGGAAAGCCGACGAATCAGCTGCGGAAAACGGTTTTCTCCGTATAAATCTTCGCCGTAACGCGTGGTATCCTGCGCAACAAGTACCAGTTCTTTCACTTCGCCCAGTTCTTTTGCTTCCTCCAGCAATTTTTCCATGGGATACGAACGGTACTTGCCGCGGATTTTCGGAATCAGGCAATACGTGCAATGATTATAGCAGCCGTCGGCGATTTTCAGATATGCGAGATACGGCGCCGTGGTGAGCGTGCGCGCGAAACGAAACGTATCGGCGCCTTTGCCGACAAGATTTACCCTTTCGCCCGTACGGTACGCCGTTTCAAGCGCGGACGGCAATAAATCGTAATCGTTGATGCCGAGAAAAACGTCGCCTTCCGTCAAAGCGGGAAAAACTTCCGCCGCGTATTTTTGCGGCAGACAACCCGTTACTACGATTTTTTCCAGTTTTTCGCTTTTATAACCGGCCGTTTCGATCACGGTTTCCACCGATTCTTCCCGCGCGGACTGTAAAAACGCGCACGTATTGATGACGACGATTTGCGCTTCCCGCACGTCGTTCGTTAACATATAGCCCGCGTTTTGCAATACGGCGATACATTTTTCGCTGTCTACGCGGTTTTTATCGCAACCGAGCGATATTACGCCGAATTTTTTCTGTTCCTTCACTTGCTTTTTCTTTCCTCTTCGGTTCGATGTTCTGCGTTTCGTCGCATACGTTCAAAACGGCTGCAAAAAATTACAACGGCCCGTATTTTTCCTCGAATTGTTCGGGGGTAATCAGTACTTTTCGGGCTTTCGCGCCGTCGAATGCGGAAATGTAGCCCTGATCTTCCATCCACTCGATAATTTTCCCGGCTTTGTTGTAACCGACGGAACATTTGCGCTGCACGAGGGAAATAGAAGCGCTGCCGCTTAAAATTACGTTTCTGAGCGCGTCTATGTATACGTAATCCACCTCGTCTTCCTCGGAAGAATCGCCGCCGAAACCGCCGCTTTGCCCTTTTGGCTTATCGATAAACGCCGCCGCTTCTTCGTTGAAGTAGCAATCGTTGTTCTCTTTGATGTAACGGATGACTTCCTGCGCTTTTTCGGAAGAAATGAACGGCGCCTGCATACGGACAGGCGTTTTCGTACCCTCGGTGGAATACAATAAGTCGCCCTGACCGAGCAGGTTCTGCGCGCCCGATTCATCCAGAATTACGCGCGAATCGATTTCCTGCGCCACCGAAAGCGCGATACGCGATTTCAGATTGCTCTTGATGACGCCCGTGATTACGTCGGTAGACGGGCGCTGCGTGGCGAGAATGACGTGGATACCCGTAGCGCGGGATTTTTGCGTAAGATTCTGAATACGATCTTCCATATCTTTCTTCGCATCCTGCATCATCGCGGCAACCTCGTCGGCGATAATCACGATTTTCGGAAGTTTTTCTTCCCCCTCCGCCAGATTCGCGTTGTATTCGTCTATGTCGATTACATACGTGCCGGAACGGCTCTTTTTGCTGAACAGATCGTATCTTCTTTCCATTTCGGCGATCGCCCAGTTCAGGCTTTGAATCACCTTATTCGTATCGGACAAAACTTCGTTGATGACAAGATGCGGCAGCCCTTCGTATACGACGAATTCCGTCTTTTTGGGATCGATTAAAATAAGGCGCAAATCGGCGGGCGAATACTTCATGATGAGCGAAATGATGATGGAGTGCAAAAACGCCGTTTTACCGGAGCCCGAAGTACCTGCCACAAGCACGTGCGTCATTTTACGGATGTCGCCGTAAGTTTTTACGTTATCTACCGTTTTACCCATGGCAAACACCAGCGCGTTGGGTTTGGAATTGATGTATTCGTCCGCAACAAGCATGCTGCCGAGCGTTACCGTCTGCCGCTTTTTGTTGGGCACTTCCACGCTGATGGTGCCGTCTTCGAAATTCGGGGCAATGTTTACGCCGTTTTTCGCGTGAAGATTCATGGCGATCGGCTGATCGAGCGCCACCACTTTTTTAGGCGAAATATTACGGGGCACGGCTACGTTGTAGCGCGTTACCGTAGGTCCGCAGGTTACCGAAGCGATGGAGGCGTCGGGAACCTTGAACGCTTCCAGCGTATCCAGAATCGTGGCTTTGTTTTCGTCGATTTCCACGGAATTCTGGTCGGGACGCGTTTCGGTGCAATCGAAATAATCGAGCGGCGCGCTTTTATAAGGGCGCACCACGCGGGGTTTCGGCGCGGGAGGAGGCGGCACGGGCGCGGGGCGGGAAACCGGTCTTTCCGGCTGCGCGGGCGTGAAAGCCCCCCTTGCGCCGACGTCGGTTCCGCGGGAATCGACGCCGGAAATATCCGATTCTCCCCTATCGGCGCCGGGATTTAAATCTTTCGAAAAATCGTCGGACTCCGAAGCGCGTATATCGCCGCCGTCGCGCAGACTATCGCGGCTGCTTCCGAAATCGCGTAAATCGTCGTTCAAGCCGCGCACGGAATCTTCGCGCGAAGAAAAAGACGTGAAATCGGACGAACGGTCTGCGGAAGTAAAATCGGACGAACGGTCGCCGCGATCGGAAGCAAGAGAATCTTCTTCGTCATCGAAAATCGACGTAAAATCTTCGCCGCGGGCATTGCGGTCATCGCGGCTTTCACCGCCGAAATCCGTTCCTCTGCCGTTTGCGGAAAAATCGTCGCCGCGACCTCCTTTTCTGCCCGAAAAATCGTTATAGGAAGTAAAATCGGCGCCGCCGCGGGAGAGATTGTCCGCAGAAATATCGCCGCGGGAAACATCGCGCGTAAAACGCCCGGTTGAAGAAGAACCGGTATCCGCCGTAAAATCGTTACGGGAATCACTTCCGGAAAAATCTTCCGCGGGCTGATTGTTGCGGGAATCGAACGAAGTAAAATCCGTTGTTCCGCTTGTTCCGCGCGACGAGAAATCGGAAGTTTCGCGGGAATAAGACGCATTCGTTCCGGACGGCGCCGGAGGCGTTGCCCCGCGAGTGAAATCCGTGCCGGAGCTTACCGGATTTTCCGGCGTAGCGCGGAAATATGTTCCGTTGTTATTGTTATTTGTTTCCTGTTTATCGGAAACCACGCGTTCCTGCGAATAGTTTCCGTTGACGGAATCGGCGTAAGAATCGGTATACGAACCGCCGAACCCGTTTGACGCCGTCGGCGCCGTCGGGCGCGAGGAACGAGGCGCTGCGGGCGTTTCGGCGAAATTCCGCACCGCCGGAATCGGCTCGTTTGCAGCGGATTTTCTGCGATTGAATTTAGAATCGGGATCGAAAATCAGATTGTTACGGAAGCTTTCCACGGCGTCGCCGCCGTAAATGAGATCTCTGCCGTTTTGTACGGGTTGCGCGCCGTTTTCCGCCGCACCCTCCGCGTTGTTGCCGTAATAGGAAGAACCGAACGGCGAGAAAGAATCGGGCGCTTGAACCGAAGGATTCGACGGCTGCCCGTTAAAGCCCGCGCCGGAAACGCCGTTATAGGGATTCGCCGTAAAATTACCGCCGAAATTCTGCGTGCGATCGGAAATGTTTTTCGACAAAGTAACGCCGGGGCGCTGACGGACGTTATCCGCGGGAAACCCGTATTCGTTCCGCTTTTCGTATGCGGGAAACGTTCTGTTTCCGGCAGAGAAACCGCCGCTTGCGCTATAGCCGTTCGCGCCGCGATTGTCGTATGCGCCCTGCGCATTATTGTTGTACGGATAATTATAAGGCGTTGAATCGCCTGAGCGGGAAGCATCGTACGCCCCGCCGTAATTTTGCGCATCATTTCGCTGCGCGCCGTTTTGTTCCCGCGCGAAAGCGCCGTACGCAGCCGACGAAGGATTTGCCGTTGCCGCGGCGGCTTCGGTGAAATCGCCGTTTGGATTTACCTGCGTGTTTTCGGCGGATTTTGCTTCCGTTTTCGTTGCTTTTTTCGATTTGATTTTCGAAATCGCCGCGCCGATGACCGACCTGCCCGACACCGTCCGCGCCGTTAAAGCAAAAAAGCACACGAGCGCCATGGCAAGGATGACGAACGTACCCGCTTTGCCGGATACGGCAAACAGCGCGCCCACGAGAAGCCCGCCGAGCCAGCCTGCGGGAGAGCAGGTTTTTACTCCCCCCTCCGCCGCGGTAAAACATGCGGAAAAATAGCCTTCGCGCTGCCACGACGCCGTAACGACGCCGTGCACGATTAACAGTATGATGAACAAAGAAATAACGGAGAACACGGCGGCTGGCTTGTTTTTAAAAATGCGTTTGCCGATGAACGCCGCAACGGACAGAATAAAAATCAGCGGCACGAAAAAATACGCTCCGTACCCGAACACGCCGAGCAAGAACGAATTGACTGCCATGCCGACGTCGCCGAAAATCAACGAGCGCGTGGCAAGAATTAAAAAAGCGAGCGCGGAAAACAATGCGCCCACGGCGCCGATACTCTCTTTCGTGATCAGCGCGTTTTCGTTATTTTTCTTTCCGGATGCGGCTTTTTCTTCCGCATTTTTTCCCGCGTTGTCGTTCTCCTCTTTCAAGGTTCCACCTCCGAATCAGTATAACCTTGATTATTATAACATTTTTTTTTCAGTTAATCAAGGATTTCGGGGCGTAAAACACGAATTTTTTCTTGTTTTGCTTTGAAAAGCGAACAAATTTTCGTTTTTTGTTTTTTATAAAAACAATCGACGAAAAACGCTTTCTGCATTTTTTCGCTTTCCGTATATTCGGAAACAACCTTTTACACCACGGTTTATCGCTTTTAAACGCGGTTGTTTCGTATCTGCGCCAAGATTTCTTTTGCCGTACCGTAAATATCCCCCGCACCGAGAAACAGCACGGTATCTCTGCAACCGCCGGCGCTCGCCCACTTTGCCAGTTCTTCTTTCGTTTCGCCGTAACGCGCGCCGGGCGTATTTACGGCAAGTCGTTTCGCGCTGCCCGATTCGTCGTAGGGCTCGCGCGCGGCGTATTCTTTAAAAATAAACAAGTCGTCCGCGGCGGAAAGCGCTTCGCTGAAATCCGCCATCAACGTTTTCGTTCGGGAATAGGTATGCGGCTGAAAAATCACGTACAACCTGCCCGCCGTGAGCGCCGCCGCGGTTTTCAGCGTTGCGGCGATTTCCCGCGGGTGATGCGCGTAATCGCAGTACCACTGCGCGCCGTGATTTTCGCCGATTTTTTCAAAGCGCCGCTTCACGCCCGAAAAAGCGTTCAACCCCGTCGCGACGTATTCTGCGGAAATGCTGCAAAGGCGCGCCGCGCCGCCCGCGGCGAGGGCGTTGTAAATATGACATCTCCCCGCGACGTTCAGCCGTACGCGGCAAAGATTTTTTCCGTTTTCGCAAAAATCGAAAGAGTATTTTTCGCCGATGGTTCCGATGTTTTCCGCCGTAAAATCCGCTCGTTTGTTTTCTATGCCGAACGACGGGTACGCGGGGAAATTTTTTTTGATTTTTTCGTCGTCGGCGCATACGAGCGCGGTTCTGCCGGACGAGCAGAACGTTTCGAAAGTTCCGATGAGTTCGTTTTCATCGCGATAACATTCCATATGGTCGCGGTCGATATTGAGAAGTACCGCGACGTCGGGATGCAGATATAATAAATTTTTCTTATATTCGCACGCTTCGGTAATAAAGTACTCTTCGCCCGTTTTATAAAAATTGCCGAACGTATTATCGTCGCCGCCGGCATGCACGGCAAACTTTTTGCCCGCGGCGGAAAAAACATGCGCGCACATGCTTGTGCAGGTGGTTTTTCCGTGACTGCCCGCCACCGCAACGACGGAGGAAAAATCTTTGGCGACTTCGCCTAAAAATTCGCCGCGGAATACGATTTTTTTGCCCTGCGCAAAACATTCGTCAAACCTGCTGTTTCCCCTTGCAATTGCGGAAGTGCAGACGATATTTTCGGCGGAATTGATCACCGCTTTTTCCGTTTCGGAAATCGCGGCGGAAGTATAAATTTCAACGCCTGCCCGCGCAAGCTCTTCCGTCCTTGCGGAAAGCTGCGCGTCGTACCCGAACACCTCGCCGCCCTCACAGAGAATATACTTTGCCAGCGCGCTCATCGAAGCGCCGCCGATTCCCAGAAAGTAAAACCGTTTTCCTTTTATCCGTTCTTTTTTCGGCATATCGCTTTATTCTATGATATATAAGCAATTTTTATAACCGCTTACGGTAATTTTTACAAAAAGCCGCGGTATAAAAAATCGGCGCACTCCCCACAGGGAATACGCCGACGTCCGGTTACGATTTATTTTTTATCGGAATTCTTTCTCATGAAGAAATCCACGAATTTCGGGCGGTGCTTCTTTTCGGGCGCAGGCTCGTTGCGAGGCGCCTCGATGGGCATTTCCGGTTCGTAATCGCCCTGTTGCGCGGGATACGGCTGCGCATAGCCGTTATTTACGTTCCGCATATCCTGCATGCCCGGCATGCCGGCGTTCTGCCCCCATGCGCCGTTTTGCGGGTTCTGCATGTTATTCGGCATATTTGCCTGCATGTTCTGACGGTAATCGGCGCCCGCGAATCCCGACGCGGACGAAGGCGCGAAACCCTGCTGCGCCGACGGAGCGGGTGCGTACCCTTGCGGCGCCGTCTGCTGCGCGGCAGCGGTTTCTTCCGCCGTAGGATAGCCGAACGCCCGATCGATTTTATCGGACAGAGCCGCGGCGCGCTGCGCCGCCGTCTGCATATCGTTTGCGGCGGTGATCGTCTGTCCGCCCGAAGGGAATCCCGTCGCGATAATGACGACTTCCACCTCGTCGGTCATGTTTTCTTCGATGCAGGCGCCGAAAATCACGTTGGCGGAATAATCGATTACGCCTTTCACCAGTTCCGCAGCCTGACAAACTTCGTCCAGCGTGAGATCGTTGCCGCCCACCACGTTTAAAATCACGGAGCTTGCGCCCTCGATGGTGGTGTTTAAAAGAGGCGAACAGATGGCGCAGCGAACCGCGTCGGCAATGCGTTTTTCGCCTTTGGCGATACCGATCCCCATATGCGCCACGCCGCGATCTTTCAGCGT
>ENA-UOOA01004904-UOOA01004904.1-human-gut-metagenome-genome-assembly--contig:-P61old-NODE-4904-length-14599-cov-14.349422_pt1 | contig 14599 bp, 9 predicted proteins | sample MGYA00242467_ERZ724014 | MGnify/ENA metagenome assembly ERZ724014
GGAACATCATGCCCCAGATCGGCAACAACTACATCATCAACGTGAAGGACACCTCTGTCATGTTCATCATCGGCTTTACGGAGTTCTTCGCCCAGCACCGCTACATCGTGGGCGTCAACAATATGTACTTCCCCTCCGCCACCATTGAAATGATCGGCTACCTGACCCTGACACTGATCGCATCCCTGATCCTGCGGCTGGTGGAAAAGCTCATGGACGGCTCCGACAGCTACGAGCTGGCCCAGGGAGATCAGCTGGTGATGGCGGCGGGCACTTACAGCCATCCTGACCGGGGAACACCCTTTGACGAGGTCAACCGGGAATACACCGGCGAGGAAAAGCGGAACCGCATCCGCATCGGTCTGAAAAACCGCAACGGCAGCACGAGAGGAGGACGCTGATATGAGCGAGAATATCTTAGAGATCCGCCACCTCGGCAAGTCCTTCGGCACCCATGAGGTTTTGCGGGATATTGACTTTACTGTCAAGAAGGGCGACGTTATTTCCATCATCGGCGCTTCCGGCTCCGGCAAGTCCACGCTGCTGCGGTGTGTCAACCTGCTGGAGACCCCCAGCAGCGGACAGATCCTCTACCACGGCACCGATGTGGCGGGCCGGGGCGTCAATGCCCCGGAGTACCGCTCCCATGTGGGCATGGTGTTCCAGTCCTTCAACCTGTTCAACAATATGTCGGTCCTCAAAAACTGCATGGTGGGACAGATGAAGGTCCTCAAGCGCAGCAAGGAGGAGGCCCGGCAGCAGGCTTTGAAGTATCTGGAAAAGGTAGGCATGGCCCCCTACATCAATGCTAAGCCCCGGCAGATCTCCGGCGGCCAGAAGCAGCGGGTGGCCATCGCCCGGGCACTGGCCATGGACCCGGAGGTGCTGCTGTTCGATGAGCCTACCTCCGCTCTGGACCCGGAAATGGTGGGCGAGGTGCTGAACGTCATGCAGGCGCTGGCCCAGGAGGGTATGACCATGCTGGTGGTGACTCACGAGATGGCCTTCGCCCGGGATGTCAGCTCGCAGGTGGTGTTCATGCATCAGGGCGTGATCTGCGAACAGGGCACACCGGCACAGGTCTTTGGTGACCCCCAACAGCAGGAGACGAAGGAGTTCCTGGCTCGTTTCCGGGGCGTGGAATAAGGAGACTGCAATCGTAAAAGAGACCCCGGCGGCTGTTGAAACAGCCGCCGGGGGTTCTGACTGTTTTGTTTCAGAAACCGGGCAGAAAAGCTGCTTGGCACTCAAATAAAATAAAAAGATAAAACACAGCCCGCTGTTTTCAAACAGCGGGCTGTAAACATTCGGGAATACGCAGGTGCTTACATGGATTCGTGGAAGGTGCGCTTGACCACCTCCAACTGCTGCTCGCGGCTCAGGCGGTTGAAGTTCACGGCGTAGCCGGACACGCGGATGGTCAGCGTAGGATACTTTTCCGGGTGCTCCATAGCGTCCAGCAGGACCTCGCGGTTCATCACGTTCACGTTCAGATGGTGTGCGCCCTGGACGAAATAGCCGTCCAGGATCTGTACCAGATTGCTGCGGCGTTCCTCGGCGGTCTTGCCCAGTGCGTTGGGCACAATGGAGAAGGTGTTGGAAACACCGTCCTGGCACACGGCCCGGTAGGGGATCTTGGCTACAGAGTTCAGGCTGGCCAGCGCGCCGCTTTCATCCCGGCCGTGCATGGGGTTGGCGCCGGGGGCGAAGGGTTCGCCCGCCTTGCGGCCGTCAGGGGTGGAGCCGGTCTTTTTGCCGTACATCACGTTGCTGGTGATGGTCAGGGCGGACAGCGTGTGAATGGCACCCCGGTACAGCGCGTGCTTTTTCAGCTCGGCAGAGAAGTAGGAAACGATCTCCACGGCGATATCGTCCACCCGGTCATCGTCATTGCCGTACTTGGGGAAGTCACCCTCGGTGACGAAATCCACCGCAATGCCGTTTTCATTGCGGACAGGCTTCACCTTGGCAAACTTGATGGCGGAGAGGGAGTCGGCGGCGATGGAAAGACCCGCCACGCCGAAGGCGGCCAGCCGCTCCACCAGCGTATCGTGGAGGGCCATCTGGCTGGATTCATAGGCGTATTTGTCATGCATAAAGTGGATGATATTGATGGTATCCACATACAGCGCGGCAACGTAGGAGAGCACCTTCTTGTAGTTCGCCAGCACCTTGGGATAGTCCAGCACCTCGTCATCGTCCTTCTGGATCTCGGGGATGACCAGCAGGCCCTTCTTCTCGTCCACACCGCCGTTGATGGCGTACAGAAGGCTCTTGGCAAGGTTGGCGCGGGCACCGAAGAACTGCATCTGCTTGCCTACCGCCATAGCGGACACGCAGCAGGCGATGCAGTAGTCGTCGCCGTACATGGGGCGCATAATGTCATCATTTTCGTACTGGATGGAGTCGGTGTCGATGCTCATTTTGGCGCAGTAGCGCTTGAAGGCGTCGGGGAGGTTCTGGCTCCACAAAACCGTCAGGTTTGGCTCAGGGGCGGTGCCCAGATTGGTGAGGGTGTGAAGGTAGCGGAAGGTGTTGCGGGTCACCAAAGTGCGGCCGTCGATGCCCATGCCGCCCAGAGACTCGGTGATCCAGGTGGGATCGCCGCCAAAGAGCTCATTGTATTCCGGAGTACGCAGATGGCGCACCAGCCGCAGCTTGATGATGAACTGGTCGATCAGCTCCTGCGCGCCGGCTTCGTCCAGCGTGCCATTGTCCAGATCCCGCTGGATGTAAATATCCAGGAAGGTAGCGGTGCGGCCCAGGCTGGTGGCAGCGCCGTTGTTTTCCTTCACGCCGGCGAGATAGGCCATGTACAGGCTCTGCACAGCGCCATGGGCGGTCTCGGCGGGCCTGGTGATGTCACAGCCGTAGCCCTTGGCCATCAGGGCCATCTCCTGCAGAGCGCGGATCTGCATCTGCACTTCTTCCCGCAGGCGGATACGCTCGTCGGTCATAGCGCCGTCCAGAGCGTCCAGATCCTTTTTCTTCTCTTCAATCAGAAAATCAGTGCCGTACAGGGGGACACGGCGGTAGTCACCCACGATGCGGCCACGGCCGTAAGCGTCGGGCAGGCCGGTGAGCAGGCCCACGGTACGGGCCACCCGGGTGCGGTGGGGATAGGCGTCAAACACACCGTCGTTGTGGGTCTTGCGGTAGGTTCTGAAATGCTTTTCAATTTCGGGGTTCAGCTTGTAGCCGTACTGCTCCAGAGCGGATTCGGCCATGCGCATACCGCCGTACAGGTTTACGATGCGCTTCAGGGGGGCGTCGGTCTGCAAGCCGACGATCACCTCGTTGTCCCGGTCGATATAGCCGGGGGCGAAGTTGTTGATACCGGAGATGGCATCGGTTTCCACATCTAAGATCCCCTTGCGCAGCTCCTCTAAAATCAAGGCGTGGGACTTGTCCCAGACCTTCTGAGTGCGTTCGGACGTTGGGGCCAGAAAGCTCTCGTCACCGGCATAGGGGGTGTAGTTCTTCTGAATGAAATTACGCACGTTGACGAGATGACGCCACTCGCCGGTACGAAAGCCCTTCCAGGCGCTGCAGTTTACATCAATAGGCATCGTTTTATACGCTCCTGTCTATTTTATTTAAATATGAAATTCACGGTCAAATCGCCGCTGCCAGTCAGCCAAGGCTTCCGGCGGCAGGGCGGGTACGTCCTCTAAGGAATACGGGATCCCCAGTGCATGATACTTGTTCACACCCAGCGTGTGGTAGGGCAGCAGCTCCACCCGCTGAATGTTGCGGATCGTATGCAGATACGCGCGCAGCCCTTCCAGATGGGCGTCGGAATCCGTGAGTCCGGGGACCACCACATGGCGGATCCAAAGGGGTGTGCCGGCGTTTTGCACGGCGGAAAGAAATTGTAAAAACTCCTGCGGAGACTGTCCCGTGATGCTGTGGTAGCCGTCCAGCGAGAAGTGCTTGATGTCCAGCAAGACGAGGTCAGTATGGGCCAGAATTTCCTCGTAGCCGCCGCAGCCGCAGCCTGCGGTGTCAATGCAGGTGTGGGTGCCCGCGTGTTTGCACAGGCGCAGGACCTCACATAAAAAGTCCTTTTGCAGGAGCGGCTCGCCGCCGGAAAAGGTGACGCCGCCGTTATCGCCAAAATACGGTTTGAAGCGGAGAAGCTTGTTCACCAACTGTTCAGGCGTGAAGATTTGCTCTTTTCCGCTGCGCATGGTCCAGGTGTCGGGGTTGTGGCAGTAGCGGCAGCGCAGGCGGCAGCCCTGAAAGAACACCACCGTGCGAATACCGGGGCCGTCCACAAGGCCCATGGATTCAATGGAATGGATGTATCCCTCGATCAAATAGAAAAACCTCCTTTTCAACAGATCAAATGATCCGTATAAAAAGAAAAAGCCGCACCGATCTGAGCTTTTTCTGCCCAGACGGTCGGCTGGTTTCACGATCATACTCCATGTGGTAACACCCACTTCCGTCAGTCATATGATCACCATGCCCATAGTATATGGGCTTTGGAAGCTTTTGTCAAGCACCAACGTGTGGAGACTTTCTCAACATGTATACGCCGGAGGAGTGGAATGCAGCGTGGCAGATAGCCAGAACTTTGCCCGCAAGCTGAACAGGGAAGGGGTCAAACTCTATGGGTGACAGCCTGCGCTATCAGGACTGCTTTGAAAAGCGGCACATGACCTGCGCGGTGCGGAAATCTTAAACGGAGTGTGACGGCGGGAACGATTCAGTCATGCGGCAGACAATGGAGAAAATGCGAAAATGCAAGGTTCAACTTTATAGCGACCGAAAGGTTATACGGGCCGCTCCGAAATGCCACAGCTGTTTGAGCATTTCGCCTGTATGCAAAAGAAAGCACACCCGTTGACACGGGGTTGGTGTCGCAGTGGGCAGATACATGAGAGACTGTGGCGTTTTACCGCAAAAACAGCATATACCATTATTTCATAGCAAACTATTGAAAAAAGTTATAGGCCATTCGACGAACTTTATGTGGAACTTTTTTGCTTCGACAGCCTATTATACTGTATTTACAGTATTTACAGCGGTAGGAGGGCCGTATATTTGCCAGAACAGGATAGGAGACCGGGACAGGGGATGCGGCATGCATTAAGTAAAAATAACGTAAATGCTTTGCTATCGACAAAGCGCTTACGTCATTTGAAACATTTTTGGACTTGCAAACTTGCAATGTGTAGAGTTATAATCATATCAAGAACGTAGCTGTATTAATATGGCCTGCCCCTCAGTAGGAACGGAGGAGCAGTTTCTAAGATACAGCTTGCTCAGTAGGCTGATCCGCCCGATTAGGGGGCCACCTCAAAGGGCGGAGAGTCTTCGCGTTAAATACAGGGAAGAATAATAGGAGGAATTACGTTCATGGCAAAAAACAAAGTGTTTAAGACGATGGACGGTAATGAGGCTGCCGCATACGTATCTTATGCGTTTACCGAGGTAGCTACCATTTACCCCATCACTCCTTCCAGCCCCATGGCTGACCATGTGGATGCATGGGCTACCAATGGCAAGAAGAACCTGTTTGGCCAGCCCGTAAAGCTGGTCGAGATGCAGGCGGAGTCCGGCGCGGCCGGCGCAATGCACGGCTCTCTGGAGACCGGCTCCCTGACCAGCACCTACACTGCTTCTCAGGGCCTGCTGCTGATGATCCCGCCCATGTACCGTATCGCCGGCTCTCAGCTGCCCGGCGTTATGCACGTCTCTGCCCGTACCGTGGCCACCCACTCTCTGTCCATCTTCGGTGATCATTCCGACGTTATGGCCTGCCGCCAGACCGGTTGGGCACAGCTGGCTTCCGCCAGCGTGCAGGAGAGCATGGACTTGGGCGCCGTTGCCCATCTGTCTGCCATCAAGGGCTCTATCCCCTTCCAGCATTTCTTCGATGGCTTCCGGACCTCTCACGAGATCCAGAAGATCGAGGTTCTGGACTATGAGGATCTGGGCAAGATGCTGGATTGGGACGCTGTTCAGCGCTTCAAGGATCATGCCCTGAGCACCGAGCATCCCACTCTGCGCAACACCCTGCAGAATCCCGATACCTTCTTCCAGTCCCGCGAGGCCTGCAACAGCGCCTATGATGCGCTGCCCGCCATTGTCGAGGAGTACATGGGCAAGATCAACGAGGTCACTGGCCGCAACTATCAGTTGTTCAACTACTACGGTGCTCCCGATGCTGAGCGCGTTGTGGTGGCTATGGGCTCCGTCTGCGAGACCCTGCTGGAGGTTGTTGATTATCTGGTGGAGCGCGGCGAGAAGGTCGGCTTCATTCAGGTCCACCTGTTCCGTCCCTTCTCCATGGAGCGTCTGCTGGAGAAGATCCCCGCTACCTGCAAGTGCCTGACCGTTCTGGACCGCACCAAGGAGCCCGGCGCTCCCGGCGAGCCTCTGTATCTGGACGTGTGCGACGCCCTGTGGGAAGGCAAGCGTACCAACATCGAGGCTCTGTGCGGCCGCTATGGCCTGGGTTCCAAGGATACCACTCCTGCCCAGATGAAGGCCGTGTTCGACAACATGAAGGGTGAGAAGAAGAACCACTTCACCGTCGGCATCAACGATGACGTTACGCATCTGTCCCTGCCCGTTGGCGAGAATATCGTCACCGCCGGCAAGTCCATCATCTCCTGCAAGTTCTGGGGTTTGGGCTCCGATGGTACCGTTGGCGCCAACAAGAACTCCATCAAGATCATCGGTGACCACACCGATCAGTACGCTCAGGCTTACTTCGAGTATGACTCCAAGAAGTCCGGCGGCGTTACCAAGTCCCACCTGCGCTTTGGCCATGAGCCCATCCACAGCACCTACTATGTCACCATGGCTGACTTTGTGGCCTGCCACAAGACCTCTTACATCAAGGACTTCGATATCGTTTCCGAGATCAAGCCTCACGGCACCTTCCTGCTGAACACCAGCTGGACCGGCGCTGAGCTGGAGGAGCACCTGCCCAACCGTGTGAAGCGTCAGATCGCCGAGCGTGAGATCAACTTCTACACCATCGACGCTACCGCTATCGCTATGGAGCTGGGCCTGGGCAACCGCACCAACACCGTGCTGCAGGCTGCCTTCTTCAAGCTCTCCGGCATTATCCCCATTGAGGACGCCGTGAAGTACATGAAGGCCGCTATCGTCAAGTCCTACTCCAAGAAGGGCCAGAAGATCGTTGACATGAACAGTGCCGCCGTTGACAGAGGTGTTGACGCTGCTGTGAAGATCAACGTTCCCGAGTCCTGGAAGACTCTGGCTGACGATACCAAGGCTCCCGACGCAAGCCTGCCTCACTACATCCGTGAGATCCAGATCCCTGTCAACAAGCAGGCCGGCGATGCCATCCCCGTGAGCGAGTTCATGCCCTACGCTGATGGTGTTACCCCCTCTGAGACTTCTAAGTATGAGAAGCGCGGCATCGCTGTGAAGGTGCCTCAGTGGATCCCCGAGAACTGCATCGGCTGCAACAAGTGCGCTCTGGTCTGCCCCCATGCTGCGATTCGTCCCTTCCTGCTGAACGCGGAGGAAGAGGCTGCTAAGCCCGCCGCCTTCGTCACCAAGGAGGCCAAGGGCAAGGGCTTCGAGGGCCTGACCTTCCGTATGCAGGTCGATCCTCTGGACTGCCAGGGCTGCGGCGCCTGCGCCAATGTCTGCCCCGCCAAGGAGAAGGCTCTGGTCATGGAGCTGCTGGATACCCAGATGCCCGAGCAGGAGAACTGGGAGCATGCCCTGACCCTGTCCACCAAGACCAACCCCATGGACAAGTTCACCGTCCGCGGTTCTCAGTTCGAGCGTCCTCTGTACGAGTTCAGCGGCGCCTGCGCCGGCTGCGGCGAGGCTCCTTACATGAAGCTTATGTCTCAGCTGTTCGGTGACCGGATGTTCGTTACCTCCGCTACCGGTTGCGCTTACGTTGTGGGTTCCTCCACTCCTTCCTTCCCCTATGTGGCCAATGAGAAGGGCCATGGTCCTGCCAACTCTAACTCCCTGTTCGAGGATAACGCCGAGTATGCCCTGGGCATGAAGCTGTCCATCGACCAGATGCGTCGTCAGATGGCTGCTCACGCCGAGGCTGTGGTGGCTTCTACCTCCGACGCTGCTCTGAAGAGCGCTCTGGAGGCTTGGCTGGCTGAGGGCGATAACGGCGACAAGACCCGTGCTCTGTCCGAGGCTGTTGTGGCTGCTCTGAACGCCACTGCTGAGACCTCTGATGATATCGCCTTCCTGAAGGCCAACAAGGATGCTCTGCCCAAGAAGAGCGTCTGGATGTACGGCGGCGACGGCTGGGCTTACGATATCGGCTTCGGCGGTCTGGACCATGTCCTGGCTTCCGGCGCTGACGTGAACGTCCTGGTTGTCGATACCGAGGTGTACTCCAACACCGGCGGTCAGGCTTCCAAGGCCACTCAGCTGGGTGCCGTGGCTCAGTTCGCCAACGGCGGTAAGAGAACCGGCAAGAAGGATCTGGGCGCCATCGCCATGACTTATGGCAATGTCTATGTTGCTCAGGTCGCTATGGGTGCCAACGAGCAGCACCTCATCACGGCTCTGAAGGAAGCTGAGGCACATCACGGTCCCTCCATCCTCATCGCTTACGCTCCCTGCATCAACCACGGTATCTCCAAGGGCATGAGCCAGGCTCAGCTGGAGGAGAAGCTGGCCAGCGAGTGCGGCTATTGGCCCCTGTGGCGCTATGTGCCCGAGCTGAAGGCCGAGGGTAAGAATCCGTTCATCCTGACCAGCAAGGAGCCCAATGGCCAGCTGCTGGACTTCATGATGGGCGAGACCCGTTTCGCTTCTCTGACCAGAACCTTCCCCGAGACTGCCAAGGTCCTGTTTGCCGAGGCCGAGGAGTTCTGCGCTCAGCGCTATGCCAAATACAAGCATCTGGCTGAGCAGTAATTGTCGGTCAGAATCAGCACGAAACGTGAAATTGGTGTGAAAGCAAACCTTGCTTTCTGATGTAATCTCGTCTTGTATGGGTACAAGCTCAAATGCAGCAGCGACTCAGGAAAACAACTGAGGTTACATATCCGTTTTCTGTTTTTACTCTTACCATACTCTCTCCGCATAAAAGGCTCTCTGGCATATTGCCAGAGAGCCTTTTGCATATAATTGGGAAACGATCATGATGTACCGCTGTGCCGCGTTACCCGCAAGGGCAGCGTATTCGATCACCATGCATTCCGCAACAGCAGGTTGCTTGTCATACCGATAACTTTGGGGTATGATGACCGTGAGGTGATGATCGTATGGATACAAAGGATATGATTCTGGAACTCAGGACAAAGATGGGACTGTCACAGGACGAGTTTGCGGAAAAGGTATTTGTGACCCGTCAGGCGGTTTCCCGCTGGGAAAACGGTGAAACAACGCCGAATATCGAAACCCTGAAGCTGCTCTCAAAGCTCTTTGATGTCTCCATCAATACGCTGCTCGGCTCACCGAGACAGCTTATCTGTCAATGCTGCGGGATGCCCCTTGCAGACGGGGACATCAGCAGGGAGACAGACGGCTTTTTCAATGAGGAGTACTGCAAGTGGTGCTATGCCGACGGCACGTATATGTACCACGATTTAGACGATCTGATCGAGGTCTGCGTGCAGAACATGGCCAGCGAGGAATTTCCCGCCGAACAGGCGCGGGCCTACCTGAAGGATACGCTGCCCAAACTCAATTATTGGAAACGATATGAAAACCTTGGCGGCGCGGAAGCCTTTGCGCAGTATAAGCAGACACTGATGGATGAATTCAACGATCTGCATATTGACGGGATGCCCAAGGTGGAAAAGCTCAACGCGCTTGTAGGTAAGTATATCAACCTTGCATACCGCCTTCCCAACGGAAAAACCGTCAAATTCCTTGACGATCAGGCGACCTACCTCGGCAACCAGCTGGAATGTGAGTTTGGCGGCGACCGCTGCTTCGGCATTGCCGCAAATATGGATTTTCTGCTGGTCTGCACCTATGAGGAAAACGGCAAAAACCCGGAGCTGGTCGTTTACAAGAAGAGATAGCAAAAATCAGATGCACGTCTCACGGCGTGCAGCTGTTTTTTTTGACTGAATGGGCTGACGGAAAAGGACGCGTCTGTGTGCCGATCCTGCAGGGAATCTGCCAGCGGGCAGGCATGTTCTGTAAGGACGCGGGCAAAACGCCCATGATCCAGCGCCAGCGGTGTGATTACCGAGCAGGTATTTGACTTGGATCGATCACACACCAGAAGCCGGCTGCACCTTCCGTGATGCGAACGGCCTTTTTGCAGTGAAACCTATCAAAAATTGACAATATGGCTCAAATCAGGTAGGATTGCAGAGAGAAAGCAGCTGGCTTTTGCGGGGAAGAACGTATTCATGGAGGCATCTGATGAATGAAATGATAGAGAATACAGGCATGGACCGGCAGAAATTGAAAACGTTCATCTTGGAAACCTATCCGGCAAGCGCGGACCGTCCGTGGCTCCAATATCCCAATTATGAGGTGTTCCGCCACAGCAGCAATCAAAAATGGTTTGCGGTTATTATGGATCTGCCGAAAAGCAAGCTCGGACTGCAGGGCGAGGAGCGGATAGACGCTGTCAACTTGAAATGCGGTCCCATTCTGGCAGGCTCGCTGCTGATGGAGAACGGCTTTTTTCCAGCCTATCATATGCGGAAGGACAGTTGGATTACCGTTGCACTGGATGGCAGTGTGGCGGATGACAAAATCAAAATGCTGCTCGATGTAAGCTATCAGGCAACAGCACCAAAAGTACGCAAAAAGAAGGGCTGACAGCTTTTAGAATGAAACCGGCAAACAAGTGGAGGAGAAGCAGATGCAGGTCAACGAATATCAGAAAGAGGCTATGGCAACACTGAATCCCGCCTTAAATCAAAAGGATGTGCTCATCAACAGCGTCATGGGCTTGTGCGGCGAATCCGGCGAAGCCATTGATCTTGTAAAGAAATGGCTGATGCAGGGGCATGAGCTGGACAAGGAACACCTGATCAAAGAACTGGGCGATGTGGCGTGGTATCTGGCGGAGGCCGCCACCGCTCTGGATGTCCCATTGGAGACCGTTTTTCAGGAAAATCTGGATAAGCTGCGCCAGCGGTATCCCAACGGCTTCGACACCGGAGCCTCAGTGAATCGCAAGGAGGGAGACCTGTAAGCTTTAGGCGGATTCCGCAGTTTCGTACAAATGCACCAAGCCGTTGCAACGCAACGGTTTGGTGCGTTTCTATATTTGCGTGGCAAGCGGCACCCGTTTTAGATCATACTCTGCGATCTTGGGCGGGCCGTGCTATTTGACGGGTAATTCTACGAAAAACGTATTGCGGCCGTTTTTGCTTTCCGCCCAGATCCGGCCCCGGTGCCGCAGGATGATGTTCCGGGCGATGGAAAGACCCAGGCCGTAGCTGCCCCGCTGGGTGTGTGCCTCGTCGGCACGATAGAAGCGCTTGAAAATGTTTTGCAGGTCCGCCTTGGAGATCTCCGGGCCGGGATTGGACACTGCCAGACGGCACCGCCCGCCGCAGCGGGTGAGGGTGACGGAGATCTCGCCGGAGGGCGCGGCGTATTTCCGGGCGTTGTCCAGAAGAATGTCTACCGTCTGTCGCAGATGCTGCTGGCTGCCCCGGACAGTGAGCCCCGGCTGGATGTCCACAGCGAGGGTCAGGCCCGCTTCAAAAAATACCGGCTCAAAGGGGAGGACCGCGTCGCTGATCAGACGGCTCAGGTCAACCTGAGAAAAGATCAGGGTACTCTGGCCGCTGTCGGTACGGGCCAGATCCAGCATTTCCTCAATGAGCTGGCGCATCTGCCGGGACATGGTGAGAATGTGGGCGGCAAACTGGCTACGGCGGGTCTCGTCGAAATCCGGGCTGTTCAGAAGCTCCGCGTTGGTCATGATGACCGTCAGGGGCGTTTTCAGCTCGTGGGAGGCGTCCGCCACGAATTGCCGCTGCTGTTGCCAGGCGGTCTCCACCGGTTTTACCGCCCACCGTGCCAACAGCCAGCTGATGAGCAGAAAGGCGGCGAAGCACAGCACCCCGATGGCGGCGCAGGTCTCTGTCAGATTTTTCAGAGTGGCCCGTTCGCTGGACATATCCGCGAAGGCGATGCGCTCCCCACGGGGCGTGACGCTGCGGCAGTACCGCAGGCCGTATTCCCGGAGGACGCCGGCAGGAGCGTCGGCGTCGGTGGCCACGTCCGCCAGCGTTTTCAGGAACTCCTGATCCGTCAGGTCATAGTACCCGCCGCCGGAGGCGGTGAGACCGCCGTTTCCATCCAACTCCAAAACGAAAAAGGGGAGGTGGACCTCCTGCGGCGGACTGCCGGGGCGATTGGGGTGAAAGGCATCCGACGCTACGCTTTGCAGCATGGCCTCGCTCTGTGTTTCCAAGCCCTGACGGGTCAGATGATACACCATGCCGAAAATGGCGGTGAGCATGAGGGTGACGATGAGCATATTGACGCAGATGAATTTCAGCCGAAGCTTTCGGATCATTCTGCCACCTCCAGATGGTAGCCCAGGCGGCGGATGGCCTCGATCTTCAGATCAGAGCCGATGCTGGTGAGCTTTTTCCGGAGAAATCCCACATAAACCTCTACGTGGTTTTCCACGGCGTTGGAATCGTAGCCCCACACCCGGGCCAGGATCATCTCCTTGGACAGGACCCGGCCCTTGCTTTGCAGGAGAAAGCGTATGACGTCGAATTCCCGGGCGGAGAGGCGGACGCTGTTTTCCCCGCATACCAGCGTGCAGGAGGAAAGGTCCAGGGCGGTGTTGCCCATCCGCAGCTCGTCCACCTGATCTCCCTGACGGCGAAGCAGAGCGTTGACGCAGGCCAGCAGCTCCCTTGAGTCAAAGGGCTTCGTGAGGTAGTAGTCCGCCCCGGCGTTGAGGCCCTGAATGCGGTCCTCAATGTCCGACCGGGCAGTGAGCATCAGGATGGGCGTAGTACAGCGGTCCGCCCGGACCTGTCGGGCAACCTGAAAGCCGTTGAGCTTTGGCATCATCACATCTAAGATCAGCAGATCGTAGATCCCCAGTTCCGCATACTCCGTACCCGCTTCGCCATCGTACACCGTTTCCACGTCAAAGTCCTTGTGTTCCAGAATGGCGCGGATGGATTCCGCCACCAGCTTTTCGTCTTCAATGACCAGTACCTTCATAGGCCGTTCCTCAGTTCGTTTTTTCTTACCATAATCCATTTTTCTGAAGTGAAACTGAAAACAATGGAAATTTTTTCAGGAAAGTTTATCTTTTTTTCAGCGTCGGTTCAGCATGGGGTGTTACTTTGGAAACCGCAAACTGAAAATCCGCTCCTGGGAACAGGGGCGCAGGAAAGGATGAACGATATGGCAGAAATGAACCCCCAGACCCCGAAGAAGCCCACGGGAAAGCTGAAGCTAATGCTGTCTGGGAAGAAGAGCAGAAGATGGATCGTGCTGTGCGTGGCGGCAGTGGCCGTCATCGGCGGCGCGGCCGCCTTTATGAGCCGCGTCAAGGCCAAGGCCGCTAAGGTGGAGACCACCTATACCACCGCCACCGCGGAAAAGCGGAGCATCACTAACTCCCTCACCGGCAGCGGCACCTTGCAGCCCGCCGATTCCTACACCGTCACCACGCTGGTGTCCGGCGAGGTTCTCAGCGATACCTTTGAAGAGGGAGATATGGTAGAGAAGAATCAACTCCTTTATACCATCGACTCCTCCGACGTTTCCTCTACGGAATCTCAGGCCCAGACCAGCTATTCGCAGGCATTGAAGGCCAAGTATCCCACGGCGGACATCAGCGGCACCGTCAGCGAGGTCTACGTCAGCAACGGCGACGCGGTGAACGCCGGGACAGAACTGGTGAAGATCAGCGCCAGCAATGACCTGACCATCGACTTCCAGTTCTCTTACGCCAATGACGGTGATTTCTATGTGGGCCAGCCCGCTAAAATTTATATCAACGGCTACGCCGGGTATATTGACGGCACGGTGGCCCAGATCGGTGGCAGCTCCTTAGCCAGTTCCACCGGCATGAAAATGACCACCGTCCGGGTGAAGGCCGTGAATCCCGGTCTGGTCACCGGGGACTGCACCGCCAGCGCTGTGGTGGGCAACTACACCAGCTACGGTCAGACAACCGTGAAGGTGGGTACCGGCTCCACCATCACCGCCAGCGCCTCCGGCAAGGTCAGCGGCCTGACGCTGATGCCCGGCGACAGCGTATCCAGCGGCCAGCGGATCTGCACCATTACCGGCGACAGCGTGGATAATCAGATCGAAAACGCGAAGAACAGTCTGGAAAATGCCCAGGACCGGCTGGACGATTACAGCGTCACCTCTCCCATCACCGGCACGGTGGTGGAAAAGACGGTGAAGGTCGGGGACAATGTGGGCACCGGCAGCAATTCCAACAACACCCTCTGCATCATTTATGACCTGAGCTATCTGCAAATGACCCTGAATATTGACGAATTGGACATCGACAATGTGGAGGTGGGGCAGGTGGTGAACATCACCTCCGATGCCAAAGAGGGCCAGACCTTCACCGGCGTGGTGACCAAGGTCTCCGTGGTGGGCACGACCTCCGGTGGTACGACAACTTATCCTGTCACTGTCCGCATTGACGATACCGAGG
>ENA-UOOA01004907-UOOA01004907.1-human-gut-metagenome-genome-assembly--contig:-P61old-NODE-4907-length-14588-cov-6.052845_pt1 | contig 14588 bp, 9 predicted proteins | sample MGYA00242467_ERZ724014 | MGnify/ENA metagenome assembly ERZ724014
AAAATATTTGTCACAACTTTTACAGAACAATAATTTTTAATGCGTCTGCCCTGTTGGTAATAAACTACAAGGATGTTGGTGAGAAATGGTGAGGATGTCGGTGTCCTTATGAAGGAGAAACTAATATATAACCGTAAAGATGGCAGTACAATTTGAGTTTTATAAGAATCCTGGAACGGGAGAAGAAGGAGAGGAAGAGCAATATCATCCCCGAGTTGTTAACTTCAATTCTGTGAGTACTGAATATTTGGCAGCTGAAATTCATAGAGCTACAACGTTCGGTGAGGCAGAGGTTGAAGGCGTTCTGATGTCATTAAGTCATTTCATGAGCTCTCATCTTAAAAATGGTGAACGTGTACATTTGAAAGGGATAGGATATTTTCAGGTGACGTTGCAGACTACAGAACCGGTATATGATGTTAAGACACGTTCTGATAAAGTTTCTTTCAAAGCTATTCGTTTTCAGGCGGATAAAGAACTCAAAGGTGAATTATATGACATGCATATACAACGTTCGAAATGGAAGTGCCATTCGGCTGTCCTTTCAGAGGAAGAAATTGATCGGCGTTTGACGGAGTTTTTCACTACTCACCAAGTCTTGATTCGGCGTAATTTACAATCCATTTGCCAGTTTACTCAAATTATGGCATCGCGTCATATACAACGTTTGAAAGAACAAGGTAAAATAGAGAATATAGGAACTCGTTTTCAACCGATTTATGTGCCCAGATCCGGGTATTATGGAAAATAAACCATCCCTGATACTGGGTGGAGAGGCGTAAGTAGGGCCGGAAAATCATGATAGGGGGGCTGGATATGGGTATATTGGATGTAGATAAATATTTAATATGTGTCTTTGCATTACTTGAACGTCTCCTGTCATAGTTGCAGATAGATGGGAATTTCTTGTTTGTCATGAAAAGACCTCTGTTATTAAGTTAACCTTATTGTATATAAGTAAAAAGAAAAAATCACGGAACAATGAAACAAAAACGATATTTGTTGATCAGCCTTCTCATTTTCTGCTTGTTTGTAACATTGCAATGGGGCTATGCAAATACTACTATATTGTCCAATTATCGTTATGGACTTACCTTCAAAGCACATACTGTTAATCAGGATCAAAGAACAAGTCTTGATCTGACTCCGGATAGAAGTCTGCATCTGGGTAATAAGTTCTCGCTTAGTTTTGACATTAAGTTGAGAGAGGAATTGCATACTTATGGATATGTGTTTAGAATAATCTCCGACGATACTTCTTCTTGCTTGGATTTTATATCTTATCAACTACGATCCAAATTCAATTTTATATTGAACAAAGGTAGTTCGATTGTTGAGAATGTGGATTTTATAGACAGTACTCAAATAGTAAAGGATGAGTGGATTAAGATAAGGCTTGATTTCACAGAACAGGGGATTAAGATTTCGGTGAATGAGGCTACTCAAATGATGCGTCATTCTTTTAAAGACTTTAACAGTCTAAGTTTCTTATTTGGAAGCAATAGGCATCCAAAGTATTATACGACCGATGTTCCTCCCGTTAGTTTGCGTAACATTGAATTGTATAATCAGGATGGTAGAATAATACGATGCTGGAAGCTGGCCTTGCATAACAGAAAAGGAGAAACAATGGATGAAGTAGAGGCTCAACGTGCAATTGTTCAAAATGGCATTTGGGAAATAGATAGACATTATAACTGGCAGAAAGAGAAATCCCTGAAATTTGATAGTAAGAAGTTTCAATGTCAAAATCTTCAATTAGCTTATGATAGTATAGGTGGTAGGATATTTATGGTACTAAAAGAGAAGGTATTGGTCTACCATGTCGATAATAAACAGGTAGATACTCTATCAGTTGAAAAAGGAGAACCTTATTTTGGAGTATCCAGACAGGTTATTTATTCTGCTGCTACTGACGAGTTGATTTCCTATTCTACTGAACATCCTCTTTTAAGCAAATATAATTTTGCCACGCATGAATGGTCGATTCCTTCTACGTGGGAAGTGGACTCCAGACAGCATCATAATCGTATGATAGATCCGGAAACCAATCATTTGATCCTTTTTGGAGGATATGGACGCCATACTTATAATGCAGATTTTGTGGAAAAAGGTTTGAATGACGGAGATCAATGGCAAATTATTTCTTTGGATTCCTGTATCACTCCTCGGTATTTAAGTGCTATGGGCATTGAAGATAAAGACCACATTCTTATAATGGGCGGGTATGGAAGCCGTTCAGGAAAGCAGGAAGAGTCTCCACAGAATTACTATGATCTTTATCGGTTGAATATCCGGGATAAATCATGTTCTAAAGTGTGGTCTTTTTTTAATGAAGGCGAGCATTTTACGTTTAGTAATTCAATGATAATAGATACTGTCGCTGATAAGTTGTATGCTTTGGTTTATAATAATGATCGTTTCCATACCAATCTCAACTTGTGCAGTTTTGATATTTGTACCTCAAATCCACAATCCAAAATAGTAAGTGATTCTATCGAATATGATTTTCTGGATATTAAGTCTTATTGTGATTTATTTCTCTATCAAGACCAGATGTTGTATGCTTTTGTTGTTCAGGAGAAGATACCGGGTGAGGCAGTTTTAGATGTATATTCTTTAGTATATCCTCCTTTATCGTCAGATGAGATTTATATGGAAAAGAACAAAGATTGTCATTTTTCTACATGGGTTATCTATGGAAGCATTTTAATATGTCTGGTATTCTTCTTCTTCGTTATTGTATATGTCTACAAGAAAAAGAAAAGTAAAACAACTGGAGTTTCGATGACTATTTCCAAAGTGGAATATGGAGAACAAGAGATTGCTAAGCCATCTAACAGAAAAATATCTGCAATTTTACTTCTTGGTGGTTTTCAGGTCTTTGATAAACAAGGGAATAATATAACGGGTGAATTTACGCCTACTCTTAAATTACTTTTTCTTTTCCTATTGCTAAACTCCATCAAAGGTGGAAAGGGAACAACTTCACAAAGATTGGAAGAGACTTTTTGGTTTGATATGAGTAAAACGAGTGCAGCCAACAACCGTAGGGTTAATATCCGTAAACTTCGGCTAATTCTTGAGACGGTCGGGGAAGTACAGATTGTTAATAAAAATGATTATTGGTATATTGATATGGGTAAAGATACCCTATGTGATTATCATCAGGTATGCAAGATCTTAAATGCTTTTGAATTCTATAATTCTTCTAATAAAGAAATGATTGTCAACTTTGTAGAGTTGGCATCTTTGGGGGTGTTGCTGCCTAATGTAAGTACGGAATGGGTGGATGAATATAAATCGGAGTATTCTCATAACGTTATAGAACTACTTCTTTCTATCAGTGTTCGTGAAGAGATTGGGAAAGACAACAAACTATTGCTGAAAATAGCGGATATTATACTGATGCATGACTGTACGGATGAAGATGCTATTCGTATAAAGTGCAGGGCGTTATTTCTGTCTGGACAAAAAGGACTTGCTAAACAATGTTTTGATAAGTATTGTGCTGATTATAACCGTTTATTGAATACTTCTCCCGAATTTACATACGATGATGTGATTTGTGAGAGCTGATAGGTGGAATTTATTTTTTGAATGAAATAAATTTTGCATTAAAAGTGCATTAATGATTTCCCGGAAGTGGCTTTATTGCTTTCGGGTTCTTTTATTTTCTTCATAAGAGGGCAAAATATTTCTATTTTTTTCTCTTTGTTTATCAGGTACTTATATGGAATGTGATAAGAAAAATCATATTATTAATATGAAATTAATGTTGTGATAATGCCTCTCATATACTTTCGCAGTATCAATTAATCGCAAATCTATCGAGTTATGAAGTGTACTGATACCTCTTGAGTAGGTTCATGATTCATAGTGATCTATAATAGATGATTGATTGAACAATATATCAACTTAATTTATAATTTATGAAAGCACGCATTTGCAAAGAGAAGCACTGGAATGTGCATTTAAGGTTCTTTCTTGTGATGATGGGAGACTTACTGTTCTCAGTTTCTGTTCTTGCCCAAAGTAACCTGATAACGGGTAAAGTTATAGACAACGCCAGCGAACCGATTATTGGAGCCAGTATTCAATCTTCTGTGGTCGGGAAGGGAACTATCTCTAATATGAATGGAGATTTTTCCATTGAGGTTCCTGTCGGGACGGAATTAACTATTAGTTTTCTTGGTTACCGCACTCAAAAAATAAAAGTGTCTGATATGCGGTCTTTAGTTATCAAATTGCTGGAAGATACACAGGCGTTGGATGAAGTGGTAGTGGTAGGTTATGGAGTGCTATTTCTAATATTAAAAATGATGAGATTATTAAAACGAAAGCTACCAGTCTGGCACAATCACTTGAAGGGAAAGTCTCGGGATTGAAGATACGGCAGAATGACGGTGAACCGGGACAATTTCGTTCCGATATCAATATCCGTGGTTTGGGTACTCCGCTTTTCATTATTGATGGGATTGTCAGAGATGGGGCTAATGAGTTTCAGCGTCTTAATCCGGATGATATAGAAAGCATTTCTTTCCTGAAAGATGGTACTGCAGCTATTTATGGTATGAATTCGGCTAATGGAGCCATTGTTGTAACAACAAAAAAAGGATATAAAGGAAAAGCGAAAATATCCTTGTCGGCTAATTGGGGATGGTCTAAACCGACTAATATTCCTAGGATGGCAAACGCAGCTCAATATATGGAGCTTAGAAATGATGCTGCAATATTAGGAGAAGGTAATCCATTGGTTACAAAAGAAGAACTGGAATTATGGAAGACGGGTGCTTCTGGATATGCCAGTACTGATTTATACGATCATGTGATTAAGAATAGTTCTATTCAACAGCAATATACTTTGTCCTTGCAAGGAGGTTCGGATATTGTCTCATACTTTGGTAGTTTTAGCTATGCATCTGATGAAGGGTTGTTGAAATCCGGTGATTTGGGATATGAGAAATTTACTTTTCGTTCGAATACTGATATAAAAATAGCTAAAGGATTGACCGCAGGAGTTAATTTGGCAGGTAGATATGATAAGACCAGCCAGCCATGGAACTCTTTCTATGAGATCTTCAAGCAGACCCGTGTGAATGTGCCGACTGTGCCTGCGTATGCCAATAACAATCCGGACTATTTGGCAACTCAAAGTATGGGAATTAATCCCATTGCTTTGGCGGATGCGGATATGACAGGTTATCATTATTATTATAATAAAAACTTTCAATCGACATTCACTTTAAAATATGAAGTACCGTTTGTGCAGGGATTATCTATACAAGGGCAATTAGGCTATGATTATAATCACAATAAACATAAAGGATTGAGAAAGAAGTTTTCTACTTATACATACGCTATCGAAACGGATGAATATATAGAGAATGAATACAATAATCCTTCTATGATACAAGTGAATAATAACGAAGCGAGCAGGCTTGACATGCAAGCACAAATCAGTTACAATAGGTTGTTTAATGATACACATAATGTAAGTGCTACATTGGTTTATGAAAGGAGACAGGAAAAAAGCGATTGGTCGAATATAGAACGTAAGTTTGATTTATTGACTTATGATGAAGTAGATTATGCCGGATTGAAAGATGCTGTTTCAGGGGGGATGTCCAACGAACAGGCTTTTATCTCGTATGTCGGTCGGTTTAACTATGATTACAAAGGAAGGTATTTATTAGAATTAGGATTCAGAAATGATGGTTCTTACCGCTATGCTCCTGGTAGCAGATGGGCTTTTTTCCCTATGGGGTCTATTGGTTGGCGTTTGTCGGAAGAGAAGTTTTTGAAGGAAAAGTTGGGCTTTCTTGATAATCTGAAGATCAGGGCTTCATACGGGGAGTCCGGACAGGATGCAGGTGATCCGTTCCAATATGTGTCGGGGTATAATCTTAATGTTGGTATTTATGAATTTAATGACGGAACTACCACTTCGGGCATTTCTGCTCCCTCTATTACGAATACGAATTTAACTTGGTATAAAGCTAAGTTACTTGATATAGGATTCGATCTTTCTATATTCAAAGGATTATTCTCTTTGGAGTTCGACTTATACCAAAGAAAAAGAAGCGGATTGTTAGCTACAAGAGTGGTGGCATTACCTAATACATTTGGTTCGCAACTGCCACAGGAAAATTTGAATAGTGATTTGACGAGGGGTATTGACATAACGCTCGGGCATACTAATAAGATCAGAAATTTTTCTTATAGCGTCAAAGCGAATATGAACTTAGCCCGCACCCGGATGGAGCATGTAGAAAGAGGACCTTTCACCAGTAGCATGGATCGTTGGAGAAATCAGTCTTCCGGACGTTGGAATGATTTCACATGGGGGTATCAAACTAATGGGCAATTCCAGACTACAGAGGAAATAAAATATGCTCCTGTTCAGGATGGAGAGTTGGGAAATAGCAAGGAACTGCCGGGGGATTACCGTTATGTAGATGCTAATGGTGACGGTATTATCGATGATAATGATAGAATGCCTCTCTTTTGGTCAGGTACTCCACTGATTCATTATGGCTTTAATTTGGAGGCTTCTTGGAAAAATTTCGATATCTACGCTTTGCTTCAGGGAGCGGGAATGTATACTGTCCAGTTTTCAGAGGTTTATGCCGAGGTACTGTGGTCAAAAGGAGCGAATACTCCAGCCTATTTCTATGACAGATGGCGCAAAGAAGACCCTTACAATCCGAATAGTAAATGGGTTGCCGGGAAATGGCCTGCTACCCGTTTAATACAGGATACTGGAGCTATGTATAAAGAGAGTAATATCTGGCGTCGTGATGCTTCTTATTTAAGACTCAAAACTTTGGAACTGGGTTATACATTGCCAGACAGTATTTTGAGAAAGAGTGGTATTAGTAATATACGATTCTATATTAATGGCTATAATCTTTTAACCTTCTGTGATTCTTTTGTGAAAGCGTTTGATCCGGAAAAGGTGGAAGGCTCTTATAGTGCTGGAATGAATTATCCTCTGACTAAAAGTTTTAATATTGGTTTTACTGCTAATTTCTGATAGATTATGAAATATAAGATTATACTATTGCTGAATATGGCTCTTCTTTTTGCAGGATGTACGGATATTCTGGATATAGAGCCTAATAATAAGGTGGTTGCAGACAAAGTCCTGACTACTGAAGAGGGGATTGCGATGCACATGGCAAATCTTTACGGCCGTCTTCCTATCGAGGACTTCTCTTATGCGATTGATAAGGGCTTTAATTTGGGAATTGGGAATACTGATCCGAATAATGGTGGACGGGCTGCTGCTATGTACTGTGACGAAGCGATGCATTCTGAATTCGACGAATGGGGAAGTGAAGGATTTAATTTTTGGGAAAGATATACGGATGATAAAGGTTTGTATAATGCTTCTGTTGGTATTTACACATTGATAAGGGATATTAATAACCTGTTGGAAACGATTCCTACGTTGAATACTTCCAATAATAAAAAAACATTATTGGAGGGTGAAGCTGCTTTTCTACGTGCATATACATATTTTGCTTTGGCAAAGCGGTATGGTGGAGTTTCGATTATCAAGAAAGTTCAGGTGTATAATGGAGATGTAGAAGAATTGAAAGTGCCCCGCAGCACAGAAAAGGATACATGGGATTTTATCTTGAGCGATTGTGATGACGCTATCCGGAAACTAAGTGAGTCTTCAGAAGATACTCGTCGTGCTAATAAATGGATTGCATTGGCACTGAAGTCTCGGGCAGCTTTATATGCAGCTTCGATTGCCAAATATACTCATGAGCCTTATGTGGGTCTGTCGGGGCCGGCTGTAGAACAGAAACTTGTGGGTATTGATGCTTCGGAAGCAGATCGTTATTATGAAATCTGTATGCAGTCGTCTGATGAAATAATGAAGAGTGGGTTGTATGGTTTATATGGTGCAGAGCCTCAAAGCAGAGACGAAGCTATCGTAAATTATAAAAAACTGTTTGAGGATCCAAACAGTGTATTGAATGGAACGAAGGAACCTATTTTTATTAAAGGATATACATCTGGTACCCAACTTGCACACAATTATGATATTTGGTATCGTCCTAATCAGGTAGCAAACGGCTGGCCGCATCCGGGACGTATGAATCCTTCGTTAGATCTGGCCGATATTTATGAAGATTATACGGATGACGGGCAAGGATTAAGTAAGCCTATCCGTACTCGTGTGGATAATAATGAAATTTTTTCTGGTTTTGACAGAAATGCTAACTATTATTCTTATCCAATGGATGCTCCTTATGAAATATTCAATGATAAGGATATTCGTATGTGGGCTACTATGATTCTTCCGGGTACGCAATGGAAAGGACAGAAAATCATTATTCAGGGAGGATTTATTCGTCCCGATGGAAGTTATGTGTTCAGAACAGATGCCAGTACTCAGGGGAAAGATGGAAAGACCTACTATTCGTTTGGTGCGCAGGATCAGAAAATGTATTCGGGATTTAGTTCTGTTGGTGGTAACTACACCCGTTCTGGTTTTCTTCTTCGCAAATTCTTGCAGGAAAGTAAAGACGTGACTTCTGAGTGGAATAAGGGATTTACAGACTGGATCGAATTTCGTTATGCTGAGATTCTGATGAATTATGCGGAAGCATCCATAGAACATTCGTCTGCAACGGGTGAACAGCTGAAAAAAGGAAAAAAAGCGCTTAATGCTGTTAGAAAGCGAGCTGCACACAAAGACGAAATTCCATTAACAATAGAGAATGTACGTAAAGAGCGTTTTGTTGAATTTGCTTTTGAGAATAGACGCAGATGGGATCTGATTCGTTGGAGGATATTTCATAAGGAATATGAGAACCGAATAAAGAAGTCCTTAGTTCCGTTCCTCGATTTAAGAGGAGAAACTCCTAAATACATCTTTGTACGCATGGATGCTCCTGGAGTGAACAAACATTCGTTTGATTATTCCTGGTACTATCAGGATATTCCTGGTACCGGTAGCAACAGACTTGTTCAGAATCCTTGATATATCAAAACTTTACTTTAAAGACAGAAAATATGAAAGCAACTTTTTATTTATTGACAATAATATTCTTTTCCATATGTTTTGTAGCATGTGAAAAGGACAATCTGGATATAGCCCCAAATGCTACATTCGGTGGGGAAATCCGGGATATGGAGACAGGTGAGTTGGTGGAGCAAGAGATAATCAGAGGTTCGCAGATTTATTTTATTGAACTCGGATGGGACAATCCTCCTGTTCAGGCAATGGCTGTTAAAAATGACGGAACATTCCAAAATAATCTCATGTTTGCGGGCGATTACAAAATAATTCTGAATAAGGGGAATTATATTCCTCAAGATACGATTGATTTTAGAATTAATAAAGGAAAGAATTATAAGGTGTTTGAGGTTCTGCCTTACATACGTATCGTGAATCCTGATATTAGATATAAAGGTAATAAAGTAGTAGCAAAATTCAGTTTACAGCAATATACGGTAGATCCGGTAAAGACAATCGCTCTATTTGCACATACAGAGTCCCATGTAAGTAGTAATATCCAGACAGCTAAAGTGAGTAGTGAAATAAATACTGCTGTATCACCTTTGACGGAGTACGAATTGAGCATGGATTTGAGCCAGACTACTGGAATTGAACGGGAACATAGTTATTTTTTCAGAATCGGAGCATTGAGCAGTACGTCGGAAGCTAAATATAATTATTCTCCTGCAGTAGAAATCGACTTATAAAGGAATAGGACATTTATGAAAAGAAAAATACAAGATTGCCTTGCATACAGACTGTTTTTGTTGTTACCGCTTTTCTCGTTTGGAGGATGTGTGGAGATAAAAGCTCCTGTTGATTACGTAAATCCATATATGGGAAATATTAGTCACTTGTTGGTACCGACTTATCCGACTGTCCATTTACCTAACAGTATGTTACGAATATATCCTCAAAGGGAGGATTATACAAGTAATAAATTGAAGGGATTACCTGTGATAGTGACAAGTCATAGAGGAAATTCGGCCTTCTCTATCAATCCGTTCAATAGCTTTTGTGATAGTTTAGAGAAGGGTAGTAGGTCTTCTTTTATATTGTATAATTACGATAATGAAAAGATCAAGCCTTATTATTACAGTGTTTTTTTGAGTGACTATGATATAGAGGTAAAATATGTCCCTTCTCATCAGTCGGCTTTATATCAATTAGATTTCCGGGCAGGGCAACCTGGGCTTTTGATCGGGGCGACAAATGGAGAGTTGCATGTAGAGAAAAACAAAGTTTTTGGTTATCAGCAAATCGGTTCCTATGAGACAAGAGTGTATCTTTATCTGGAAACGGACGTGGTTCCTTTACAAACGGAAGAAGGAAATACTGTCGTAATGAAATTTCCAGAGAATGATAAAAGGATTAATCTTCGTTATGGAATCTCTTTTATAAGTGTAGATCAGGCGAAAAAAAATATGGAACGCGAAGTGGCTGGAAAGGATTTGGAAACTCTTACACGAACAGGTAGAACTATTTGGAATGATGCTCTTGGAAAGATTCAGGTAAAGGGAAACTGTGAGGATAGTAAGACTATATTCTATACTTCTTTATACAGAACATATGAACGAATGGTTTGTCTTTCTGAAGATGGACAGTATTATAGTGCTTTTGACAATCAGGTTCATCAGGATAGCGGTGTTCCTTTTTATACTGATGATTGGATCTGGGATACGTATAGAGCTACCCATCCATTGAGAATATTACTGGAACCGGAACGCGAGAAATATATGATTCAGTCTTTTATCCGGATGGCTGGTCAGATGAAACATTTTTGGATGCCTACTTTTCCGGAGATAACAGGTGATAGCCGACGGATGAATTCAAATCATGGGGTGGCTACTGTACTTGACGCTTATGTAAAAGGAATTACGGATTTCGATTTAAAGGAAGCATATCGTGCTTGTAGAAATGCTATCACTGAAAAGACATTAGCACCGTGGTCGGATATGGAAGCCGGAAAGCTAGATTCTTTTTATGTGTCAAACGGATATTTTCCGGCGTTAGCTTCTGGTGAAGAGGAAGTTGTTTCCGAAGTACATAGTTTTGAGAAAAGGCAAGCTGTTGCTGTGACATTAGGTACAGTGTACGATGAATGGTGTCTGGCACAAATAGCCAGACTGCTGGATAATAAAGAGGATTACAATTACTTTTTGCAAAGAAGTTTGAACTATCATCAATTGTTTAATGCAGAAACAAAATTTTTTCATCCTAAAGATAGTGAAGGAAATTTTATCACTCCGTTTGATTATCGTTATTCCGGTGGAATGGGTGGAAGGGATTATTATGGCGAAAATAATGGATGGGTTTATCGTTGGGATGTCCCCCATAATGTAGCGGATCTTATCAAACTGATGGGAGGGAAAGAGGCGTTTGTTGATGAGCTGGAAAAGATGTTTGATACTCCTTTAGGAAAAAGCAAGTATGAATTTTTCTCGCGTTTTCCTGATCATACAGGTAATGTCGGACAGTTTTCTATGGCAAATGAACCTTGTTTACATATTCCTTACTTATATAACTATGCCAATAAACCCTGGATGACCCAGAAAAAGATTAGGGCATTACTGGAGGAATGGTTTAGAAATGATTTGATGGGGATGCCGGGAGATGAGGATGGTGGTGGCATGAGTGCATTTATTGTCTTCTCGCAGCTGGTTTTTTATCCGGTTACGCCAGGATTACCTATATATGTCATTGGAAGTCCGGTGTTTGAACGGGCAAAAATTCAGTTGAGTGATGACAAAACCTTTGAAGTATATTGCCATAATTATTCGCCGAAACATAAATACATTCAATCGGTTAAGCTGGATGGAGTGGAATGGGATAAATCTTGGTTTAGTCATGAGGAACTGATGAAGGGAAATAAATTAGAAGTAACGATGGGGGCCTATCCCAATAAGGAGTGGGCGTCTCAAGACCAGTCTGTCCCCCCTTCATTTGAAATGAGAAAATAAAGAATATGAATAATTAAAATTAAATCAATTATGATGCAGAGACTCTTTTTTATGATGATTTTTTTCTTGTCACTTTCATTGGAAAGTTGTAGCAAAGAAGATGATAATAATCCTTCTAATTCGGAGAATAACGGAGGAAATAATAATTTAGGTACAGAGTTGGATTATGATACTTTCTGCTTTTATTATGATTGGTATGGAAGTGAGGCTATTGACGGTCAATATAGACATTGGGCCCATGCTATAGCACCCGATCCTAATGGTGGATCCGGTCAGAATCCGGGGACCATTCCGGGTACACAGGAGAGTATAGCCAGTAATTTTTATCCTCAGTTAGGAAGATATAGTAGTAGTGATCCTAATATTTTGACCAAACATATGGATATGTTTGTTATGGCGCGTACCGGAGTGCTGGCACTTACCTGGTGGAATGAACAGGATGAGACTGAAGCCAAGAGAATCGGTCTTATACTGGATGCAGCAGATAAGAAAAAAATAAAAGTATGTTTTCACTTGGAGCCATATCCCAGCAGAAATGTGCAGAATCTCCGGGAGAACATAGTTAAATTGATAACGAGGTATGGAAATCACCCGGCCTTCTACAGAAAGGATGGCAAACCTTTGTTTTTTATTTATGACTCTTATTTAATCGAACCTAGTGAATGGGAAAAGTTATTAAGTCCTGGTGGTTCCATTACAATCAGAAATACAGCCTATGATGCTTTGATGATTGGATTATGGACTTCTAGTCCGACAGTGCAACGGCCTTTTATTTTGAATGCTCATTTTGATGGTTTCTATACATATTTTGCAGCTACCGGGTTCACGTATGGTTCTACCCCGACTAATTGGGTAAGTATGCAAAAATGGGCAAAGGAAAATGGTAAGATATTTATTCCAAGTGTGGGTCCCGGATATATAGACACACGTATACGTCCTTGGAATGGTTCGGTAATCCGGACTAGAACGGATGGGCAGTATTATGACGCTATGTATCGAAAGGCCATTGAAGCTGGGGTTTCGGCTATTTCTATTACCTCCTTTAATGAATGGCATGAAGGGAGCCAGATAGAACCGGCTGTGCCTTACACAAGTTCCGAGTTTACTTATTTGGATTATGAGAACCGTGAACCTGATTATTATCTCACCCGCACTGCGTACTGGGTTGGGAAATTTAGAGAAAGCAAACAGTAATCATATTTATTAATAAAAAATAAACCATGAAAAAAGTCACAAAAGTAAAGATGTTGTTAATAATGCTATGTGCATTGTTTATATCAGTATGTTCTATTTCTTGTTCTGATGACGACGATAATGTGCTAAAGGTAGACACAGTAGCTTTTATAAGCCAACTGACTGATTATCAAAATCAGCTGGAAACATTGAGGGATGGATCGCAGTATGGAAATAAGACGGGAATGTATCCGGAAGAGAGCAGGGATATACTTGAACTGGTATTAATCCAGATAAAAAAGAGCATCCGGCAAATTGAAAACGGAGAAGAGACTAATCCTTCACAGGAGAAAGTGGATGAATTGATTCAGGCTGCTAAAAAAGCGATGGAGGATTTTAAAGCAACTGTGATTATAGAATATGTTTCTGTAGCTGCAGAATTGTATGTAGACGGACAAAATGACGGGTATATTGATTTTGGAGCAAGTGAGAACTATTCTAAGTTTGGTAATACTGGTGAACAAGTTTTCACTGTTGAGTTGTGGGTGAAGTTGAAATATACTTCCGGTTTTGGTAGTGTGGTGGATGTCTTTATCGAAGATGGTACCGGACATTATAGAAAAGGATGGGTAATTAATAACTTTGATAATAAGAGACTACGTATGTCGTTGGGAATGGATAATTGGGGATTGTTGGAACCTGGCATTGATTTCAGTACGACAGAGAAATGGGTTCATTTTGCAGCAGTTATTAACGAGAAAGGAGTTGATGGAGATGTTAATTCAGAAGGAAAACCTATTGTTGTAAAAGTGTATATGAATGGCGAATTGAAGGATCAGGCGACAGGGCTTGATGGTAATCCTTATAATCCGAATGATTTGGGAACATCTATGATTGCTTTTAGACATATGGGGGGGAATCTTGGTATGACAAATGACTGGAAACTATCTGGATATATCAAACATTTCCATCTTTGGAAATCTGCCAAGTCACAGGGAGAAATTAAAAAGCTGATGAATGAGGAAATTAGGGTTACAGGACAGGAAGATGATTTAGTTTGTGGATGGGAGTTTGATGCAACAGTGGAGGATGATACTAATATACCTGATTTGACAGGCAAATATTCTGCTAAGTTGCTTGGAGAGTATAAGTGGATTCCTTTGGAATAAAAGATTCTTTATCTGCTTCCTTTGGTAGGGCAGAAGCTTTTTGAGGCTGTCAGAAGTTTGGATTTACTATGTTTGGGATATTTTGTCTCTAATCAATCAGATAGTAAAACAGGCTTTTGACAGCTTTACTTTTATTTGATAAATTAAATGTGGTCTGTTTACTCTGCTATTTCAGCCCTTTAAGGGCTTTTTCCCTTCTCTTCTTCATTATTTTCCTCTTCCGTTTCATCTGCAAAAGGTTCCGGCCGTTGCGGTCCGTGATTTACG
>ENA-UOOA01004914-UOOA01004914.1-human-gut-metagenome-genome-assembly--contig:-P61old-NODE-4914-length-14575-cov-7.358402_pt1 | contig 14575 bp, 9 predicted proteins | sample MGYA00242467_ERZ724014 | MGnify/ENA metagenome assembly ERZ724014
TTATGGATAAGGCAAGCGGCCAGCCGATTGGTGTAACCGCAGAAACTACCTTTACTGCAGAAGCAGCAGACGGAAGTGTGAAAGTAACCTTCACATTTGATACCACACAGCTTCAGGGAAAGACACTGGTAGTCTTTGAGACACTATATGACACGCAGGATAACCCGATCGTTGATCACAGTGATCTTAATGACGAGGATCAGACAGTTACCGTACCTGTTAAGCCGCAGAATCCGCCTGTAGTAACTGGCGATGATTCTTCACCAATGCCGTATGTGGCAGCGCTGATTGCCCTGCTTTTGGCAGCCGCAGCAGTAGTGCTTGTACTGGTAAGGAGAAGAAGACACGCATAACAATAACAGCCTGTTTTAAAAGTGCTGTTTCACGCAGCTGCTTATGGGAAGCCTGTCACTTGTCACACGAAAATAACACCGGTTTACCCGTGTGGCAGCTGCACAAATTACAACTCCAAATACCCCGATTTAACCACCGGGTACCCTGATCTCACATCAGGGTATCCAAAGGTTAAACCGGTGGTGATAAAAAAGAAAGGAGACGGCATTACTCTTATGAGGAAACGAAAAACAAAACCATTTGAATTGTTGCTTTTTGTGCTTTTGTCTGTTCTGCTTTTGGCAGCTGCCGGTGTGAGCCTTAAGCTGTATGGGTACTATGCCGATTATTCTGAGGACCGTGACAGATATCAGGAGCTTCGCGGTGAAGTGATCGGTACGGCGGCAGATAATGATGAGTCCGAAGCGGAAGAGTCAGAAGCAGAGAAAGCAACTCATGAAACCGAAGAATACCCGGAAAACGGGGTGTATCGGGGAAACGGGGTACGAAAGTACCGCAGAAAAAAGAGAGGGCTTTTCCAAAAAGCGCCGATTACCATTGACTGGGAGGCGTTAAAAAACATCAATGAAGATATTATCGGATGGGTGTATTTTACGGGTCTGCCGCAGATTTCTTATCCAATTCTGCAGGCAGATGATAATGAATATTATGTGCACCGTACTTTTGATCTGTCAAGTGATACTTCAAAAGCAGGCAGTATCTTCATGGACTACCGTATGGCATCTGATTTTTCATCGCCATATTCGGTTATTTACGGCCACAACGTCCGTGACGGATCAATGCTGTCTGACATGGCACTGTTAAAAGATCAGCAGCTGTATGATGAAGAACCTTATTTCTGGATTCTTACGCCTGACGGCAGCTATCGCTATCAGATCTTTTCCATTTTTCAGTGCCACCGCTCGGCAGATGTCTTTCAGGAGGATTTTGCCGCATGGGGAGAGGATTTTTCAAAGTGGCAAAGCAAACTGCAGTTAAGAAATATCATGCAGGGAAACGTGCATCTGAAAGAACATGGTCACGTAGTTGCGTTTGCCACCTGTGTTCCAAACAGTTACGACCGCACTATTGTGTGTGGTACTTACATTGGCGGAGATAAGATTCCGGATCCACATGAGGAAGATGAGCCGTAGAAAGGCACCGATATGAGCTGAGGGTAATAAAAAGACGTAAAAAGAGAGGAGAGCGTATGTATCTGGAAACTATACCGGAGGCAATGTGCGACTGCATTGTTTCCTTTGAAAACAAAAAGATGCCGCCGGTTCCAAAAAATCCCGGCAGGATACTTGCTGTTGATCCGGGGCTTGTAAACTTTGCAGCATGCGTGACAAATACGGCATGCAGACCGCTTCTGATTGATGGAAGGCAGCTGATGTCGGCCAATCGTTTTTTTAACAAAGAGTATAAAAGGCTGCTGGGACAGCTGCCAAAAGGACAAAGCACCTCGTCCCGTATTGAGGCAATGATCAAAAAGCGTAACAACCGTATGTGGGATTTCTTTTTCAAGGCGGCTCATGTGATCTGCAGGTATGCTGATCATGAACATGTAGAGCTTATACTGTATGGTTTTACGAATGACAGATCCGACAGGAATGAGGATATTCTTTTTCCTATTCCCTATGGTACATTCTTTCAGGTTTTAAAGTGGGTGGCATCCGGATATTCAATTGCAGTTGATCTTCAGGAAGAAAGCAGTACATCGGAAATGGATTTTATGGCAGGCACTGATGGTGAAGAGACATGTGTAATGTGTGGAAAAAGAATATTCCGCGGACTTTATCACAGCCGGACGGGTGCGGTTATAAATGCCGATGTCAATGCGGCCGCCAATATCCTTAAAAAAAGAAAACCGGATGCTTTTTTTGGAGTGTCTCCGGACAGTCTTTTAAGCGTATCGGTAATCCATTACAGTGACTTATATCACTAAAAATAAAGAGGCTGAGTGTTATAAGGCAGAAGAAAGCACTCACATCCCTTCTTTGCAGAAGGGAAAGCTTTTCTTACGTTAGAAACGGTAAAGCCGTTTTCTATAAAAAAATTTTTATTCCTAGGAGGGAGAAACAATGAGAAACAGAAAAGTTTTAGTCGCAGCCGCTCTTATGACATGTGCAATGTCTTCACAGGTAATTGCAGCACCAACTTATGGTCAGTCCGGAAAGACCAATAAGCCGACCACCGGCGCAACCACATGCTTTGACAAGTACCTTGTACTTGATGACAACGCAGACGTGCCGAATTACAAGTCCGTGTACACTATTGCTCCTGGTAATGCCGTGGCAGGTACCAAAGACACACCTGAGGTTTTTGCAGGTATCAATGCCGATAAGATCTCAATTACACAGGATAATGCATTTGCACCGGGTCAGGTAACTTATCAGAATGTACAGTTGGGCGATACCGTAAAGTTTGATGAGAATCAGAAGTATGCAAAGCAGAATGTAACCATGGACTTTGGTAACGTAACCTACACACAGCCTGGTATCTACCGTTATATCGTAAGTGAGACTCCGGCAACTCCTGCACAGCAGGGTATCACAAACGATGCCGATACTTCCAGATTTCTGGATGTGTATGTAGAAACTGAAGAAGACGGAAAGCTTGGCGTTGTAGGCTACACATTCCATAAGGATGAGGGAGTGGAAACTCTTGCCGATGAGCCGACCTTCGAGCTTGTAAAAGCAGCTGATCTGTTAAGAAATGGCGAGTATTATGTTCAGGACGACAGTGCGACAACGGGATCCAACGGTGTGCTTGTCGATGCAGCAGGTAAGAAGTACCGCCCGGCAAAGCAGTCCGAAATTGACGCCGCAATCGCAAACAATAACTCAACTCTGTACAGTGCCGTTAAGACATTAAAGGATGCAGGCTTCCAGAACCTGTATACTACTTATGACGTGCTTCTTGAGAAGCAGGTAACAGGTAATCAGGGTAACAGAGAAGAGTACTTCCAGTTCAATGTTACCGTATCAGGCGGTGTTGCAAACTCCCGTTACCATGTCGATCTGACGAATGCCACAAAGGACAATATCGCTTACACAACAAATGGAATTAATACGGATACAAAGAGCAACGTTGACCAGCTGACAAAGGGTGAGGTCTTAAAGAACACCGGTGATACCAATTTCGAGTCAGAGTATTACTTTGAAACTGACGATACCGGAAGTGCAAACCTTACATTCTACTTAAAGGACGACCAGTTCGTTGAGATCTGGGGTCTGACAAAGGATATGAGCTACAGTGTGACCGAGGTTGACAAGGCCGGTGAGGGCTATGACATCTCCTACAAGCAGGATACAGAACAGAATATTCATACTGTTTCAGGTCCGAAGGTTGACAGTGCGACTGTAACAACCCAGATGGGTGATTCTGATGATACTGTTGTATATAACAACTACCGTAACGGTGTAGTACCGACCGGTATCATTTTGACTGCGGCTCCATTTGTAACTGCTGCAGGTCTCGCAAGTGGAATGCTCATAATCGGAAAGAAGAAGAGAAAGAAGTAATCAGACGATAAATCAGGGTGCCTTCTGACATTTTTGCTGGCAGGTCCACCTGATGTCTGAAATTAAATGTGTACCCTCTCCCTGCATGTCGGGGAGGGGGTATCTGGTAAAGGAGGCATAATGGTGTCGAATGGAGAAAGGGCATTGGTTCGCTTTCTTGATGCGTTGGAATGGATAATAGATTTTGTAATTCGTCTTGCTTTAATTTTGGTGCTATTAATCAGTGGTTTTTCTCTATATGACACCTATAAAATCTATAATGAAGCGTCTTATAGCAGTCGGTATTCAAGATACCATCCTCTTTCGGATGGAGATAATTCGGGAATTTCCTTTGGTGAGCTTATGGAGTTAAACCCTGATGTGGTAGGCTGGATTACACTTGACGATACGTCAATCGATTACCCTGTCGTGCAGGGGCGGAATAATTCGCAGTATCTGAATAAAGATGCATTGGGCGGGTATTCGCTCGCAGGAAGTATCTTCATGGACTTTTCAAACGCCAGAGATTTCAGTGATCCATATACGCTGTTGTATGGTCATCACATGGAGCATGATGTCATGTTTGGCGGACTGGATCATTTTAAGAGTCAGTCGTATTTTGAAGAACACCAGACCGGAAAGCTCTGGATAAGCGATAATGCCTACTACGAGCTTATGGTGGCAGCATGCATGACGACAGATGCCTACGATCCGTATGTCTTTAGGACGGGTGCTGACGACGAGGATCAGGAAACATTTTTAAAGCAGCTTTATGAGCATGTGGAAGAAAACTCCGTCTGCAGCCGTAATCTTTCAGACAAAACGGCACCGCTTCTTGGACTATCCACATGTGCAGACGCGGGGACAAACGAAAGAACCGTTGTTTTTTGCACGATAAACAGTTTAATCGAGGAGGAACTAGATGAAACATCGGATTGAGAAACTAATAAGGATCGTTCTGGTGCTTGTACTGGGAATCGGCATGTGCATGGCTGTCCGGGCAGAAAATGTACAACCCACTTCTGTCAGCGTTGCCATTCCGGTTCGTTTTACATCCGGTTCGGTCCCGGATGATCTGACCGTCACGGTCAGAAACAATGCAGGTGAGGTAATAAAAAGCTTTGCCGGTGAAGATATGAAAAATACCGGAGAGACCTTTGAGATAGTACTCTCCTATACGGAACCTGGAAATTATGCCTACACTGTTAATGTGGCATCCGGGTCAGAGTCTGAAACCTTTACGGCCAGCGTGGCGGTTTTGTCTGATGATGACGGCATATTAAACGCAGCGATGGTTTTGCAAAGACAAAATGCAGGAACAAAGCTTGAGCAGATCGATGTCGGCAATTGGAAGGGAAACGTTACACCGTCGGCTCCGCAGAATCCGCCGTCGGTTCCGTCCCGTCCGAGTACGAACCAGATCCTGGGTGCGGAGTCACTTTTGTGGTATCTGCCGATCCTTTTAATGCTTATTGGCATCGTACTTGAAGCAGCTGCGCTTATCTGTAAGAGAAAGGTATGGAGACAGCTATGAAAAGGCGACTGATGTATCTGGCTGGAAAAATAGCACTTATTGCAGCTGTCGGCTGGATTGTGGCAAACTATATGTTTGGTGTGGTTCAGGTGCCGGATGCAGGTATGTATCCCAAACTGATGGCCGGAGATCTGCTTTTTTATTCAAGGATGGAGAAGCAGTATTATATCGGTGATGTCGTATCGGTAAGTGTCGACAAAACGGAGTATGTTCTTCGTGTGGTTGCACAGGGTGGAGATACCGTGGATTTTTCGGAAGACGGATTTCTGCTTGTAGACGGTCAGGTTCAGACCGAGGAAATCATGCAGGAATCATATCCGCTTGAAGGTTCTGACATTACCTATCCGTATACGGTACCGCAGGGAAGCTTCTTTTTGCTGGGAGATGCAAGAACGGAGTGTATCGACAGCCGTATGTTTGGGGCAGTGACAAAACAGCAGCTGAATGGAAAGGTTATAGGCTGTTTTCGTCACAGACAGTTTTAGTCGGATAAATAGCAGCAGGAAAGTGAGGAGGAAATAAACATGCGAAAAAAGAAAAGCATGGAACGGCTGGCGTGTGCAGTTCTGGCAGCAGTTCTGGCAGTGACCGGTGCGGTTACGCCCGTAACGTCACTGGCGGCAGAAGCCGAAGCCTCGTCTGTGGCAGTTGAAAGCGAAACGCCTGAAACGACCGTACAGGAGATTTTGTCACCGTCTTTGGCAAATGATCCGACACCTGCCTACAGTGAGACAACTGAAAGCGTGACGGAAAGTACTGCGGCTGCTCAGACAGAAGCCGAAAAAGAGACCGTCGTGCAGACAACGGCAGAGCCTGCACAGACGGAAGTACAGACAGAGGCCACACGACAGGAAACGACAGAGGAACAGACAAAAGAAGCTACTGTCGGGACTACGGCGGAAGCTGTTACAAAAGAAGAAACTGTTGAAGTTACAACAGAAAATGAGACGGAAGAGCCAAAAGAGGAACTGTTTACAAAACTTGATCCCTCAACAGGTTTTACGGAGGAAGCTCTTGCAGCAATTGATTTTTCCAGTAAGAGACTTTTGATAGCCGCAGACCCAGCCGTGATCATTGATCCAGAGCATGTTCTTTCAAGTTATGCAGGCGTTTACCTGATGCAGTATGAAACTGAGAGTCAGGCAAAGTATGCATATGCATACTACTACGGAAAGTCAGAATTTGTTGATGTTGATACCGTCATTTCCGTAGCGGATGGAGATAACAGTGCGAATGCAGCAGCTCCTATGGCTGCCGACGAAAACCCAATTGCCGAACTGCATGAAGCAGTTGCCGGAAATCCGGTAAAGGCTGCAGGTGCAGTTGCCGTTATTGATACAGGTGTGAATGGCGTGGCAAATGTCACAGAGTCTGTTTCCATGATCGGTGACAACACAGCAGATGAAAACGGACACGGTACAAAAATGGCACAGCTGATTGCAGAGCAGAATCCAGATGTATCCATTCTTTCCATCAAGGCATTAGGTGCTGATGGAACGGGAGATGTGTCTGCCGTATATGCAGCAATCCAGTATGCGATAGACAAGAAGGTTTCCGTAATCAACCTGTCCATGTCAGCAATGGGAACGGCAGAAAATGCGGCATTGACGTCTGTTATCGACAGTGCGGTAAAAGCAGGTATTGCCGTAGTGGGAGCAGCCGGAAACAAGGGAATGGATGTACGTTTCTTTGTACCGGGTAATATCGAGAGCGCTTATATCATAGGCGCAGCCGATGAGAATGGTGCAAGAATCGCAACATCCAACTATGGTGCGACGGTTGACTTTAATGTGGTTGCCGATTCAACATCAGAGGCAGCTGCGAAGTTTTCAGGTTATTATACGTTAAACGGAGCGGTTGCCGATGAAAAGTTGGTCTTTCCGACCAATTATGTAAAAGAGGATGAGATTGACTTTAACGGTCCAGAAGTAAGACATCAGATTTCTTACTATGATTACAAGGGCAGCATGACCGATCTGGTATGGATTGGCATGCGTCAGGCGAAGACCACCCTGGATGAAAACGAGGAATACTTTACAACCTACATCGGTTATGTAGAGGATGCTGAAAAAGTAAAAGATCTGGATGTATGTGTGGACTTTATGGATACCTACCGTGAGCATAAGATCACAGATGAATGTATTGTTGATCTGGAAAACATGCAGGTTAAGATTCCGGTATCCTATCAGGACTCTGCCATCACCGTTCGTTGGTATATGACCAATGCATCGTATGGATATGCCTACGATGTCGATGCCAACTACATGATGGCCGATACCCCGGAACCCTTCAAGGCAGCAAACAACTCAAACAATTCAATTGCCGGGTTAAACTTTCAAAAGGCACAATGGTTCCAGCAGGGTACATTTTCAACCGCTTTTACCCATACCCCGGATTCCATGAATCATTGTATCGGAAGTTTTTCAGCGAATGATTTCAAGTCCGGCAATAAGTTCACGATTAACAGTGGATATATGGCGATTGTGGATGAAAGCAATAATTATGCCGCTACCATTCGAGAAATCTTTGGTCCATCCAGCTTAAGATGGTATTACCGACCGGAAGGTTCCAACAAACTGGTTTCACAGGATGTTAACATTCAGACCTTCTTAACGCATTTTAGCAATGTCACAAGAGCAGCCGGCGAAAATGATGCTGATACGGGAAACGTAACGGTTGGACAAGATGTCTCCTATCTGTTTAATTCCGTTGGTGGAAAAGGCGACGGAACCATCAAAGTGGATACAACAGGCAATGGAAACTGGGATTCCAAAATCAGCGGATCAATCGGTTGGGTATTCGGTACCTGTGCATACGATTACCTAAATGGGCAAGTGCCGTCATTTGAAGCAGGTGGTCAGATCATTTGTACCAACATTAGTAGTTCAGACGGAACGGCTTATTTCTTCTATTACTGTCGTTCACCGAAGGCACAGTGGTCCGGCGGTTCCTTCTCCATTACGCCTCCAAAGACGAGCTTTTTGAGAATTCATAAATCCTCTGCAGCACCGGCACTTACTAACGGCAACAGCTGCTATAACTTTGCCAATATCGCATACACACTGTACAGAGATGCGGCATGTACCGATAAGGTGCAGGAGATGTGGCTTGATAAAAACGGCTATTCTCAGCCTGTAGAGTTAAAGCCGGGTACATATTACTTTAAGGAAACAAGTGCAGCCAATTCGGGTTATGCACTGGATCCGAACGCACATGAGGTAACAGTAACGGCAGGAACCACTTTTGATTCACCACAAACCTGGGAAACGACGGACCAGCCGTTAAACGACCCGTTTGGTATAGTTATTAACAAAATCAGTGCGGATGGAAATGCAACTGCCGATCTTTCAAATGCATATTATACAATTAAATATTATCCAAAGCAGTATAACAGCGTAGAAGAGATTCAGGCAGAAACAGATCCATCAATAACGCCAACGGTTTGGGTAATAAGAACGATTCAAGCTTCAAATGGAAATTATCGTGCAATGCTTGATGCTGAACATTATGTTAAAGGTATCAGTGCGGGCGCAGTGTATGGAATGGGTGCTGCGGGAACTTTCATCGTTCCTCTTGGTACCATTACCGTGCAGGAAACACAAGCACCTGCGGGCTTTACGGTTAAGGGAGCAACTGTAAAAAATGCCAAAACAGGTAGCGCAATTAACGGTAGTAACGATATCTATCTTTTCCAACTGGTGGATGAAAATTCGGGCATCTATCTAAAAGTTGGCAATGCACTTGATACTGATGTAAACAATGAAACAGCAATGACGTTAACCTATGCCGAGCAGAAGGATGCTGGCGGTATATCTGTACAAAAGTACGACAGTGCAACGGCGGATGGAATGCCAGTTGCCGGAACCGGAGCAACTCTTGCAGGCATCAAGTACTCGATTACGAATGTGTCCGGTTACTCCATTGTTAATTCTGCCGGATATACGATTCCGCATGGAGCGGTGGCAGAGGTTATCACTACGAATGCAAATGGTTATGCTTCAACCGGGGCATATGATCTGCCAAAAGGAACGTATATCGTGGAAGAACGACGGTCCGATTCAACTTTTGACGGACAGACCTTTGTAGACGGTACGAGTGATTATGCCAATTACTTTTATTTGTGGGACGGTCACAAATCGGGAAAAATTCAGATCAGTGACGGCAGTGTTGGAACAATTACCAGCGCGGGAACCTTCTATGATACGCTTGCATATGGCGGCTTGTATTTATACAAGTATGACAGTGCGACGGGAGGCGCTCCGGTTTATGGAAGCGGGGCAACCCTTGCAGGTGTCCAGTTTGCGATTATCAACAACAATAACTGGGAAATCGTGAATTACGATACCGGAGTCAACATCCCGAAGGGCGGCGTGGCGGCAGTCATTACAACTGACGCAAACGGCTACGCGGCAACCGGAAATCATGCGCTTCCGGCCGGAGATTACATTGTGAAGGAACTTCGGGCGGGAAGCACGGTTAACGGAACAACACTTGTTGAAGGAACCTCCGATTTTGCAAATTACTTCTATTACTGGAAGGATCAGCAGCTGGAGGTAACAATTGAAAAGAATCAGGCAGGGGTTCTTACCTATGCAGGCACCCTCTATGATGATCTTGCGTATGGCGGACTGTATGTATTGAAACGCGACAGCGTGACAAAGAGCACACCGGTCAGTGGAAGCGGAGCGAGCCTTGCAGGTATCCGGTTTGCAGTCATCAATGACAATAACTGGGATGTTGCGAATTTTGATACCAATGTCAACACGCCAAAGGGCGGAGTTGTAATGGTCATCGAAACAAACGAAGACGGCTACGCGGCAACTAAAAATTATGCCCTCCCTGTCGGAGATTATATCGTGAAGGAGCTTCGCGCGGACGCAACAGTCGATGGAACGACCCTCAAAGAAGGTACCTCTGAATTTGCCAACTATTTCTATTACTGGCAGGATAACAGTACAAGTGTCAGCATTTCAAAGAATGATCTTGGAACTCTTGTCTGGAATGAAAACCAGACCTTTTATGATGATCTTGCGTATGGCGGCATTAAACTGCAGAAGCAGGACAGCGCAACAGACGGAGCACCGGTTAGCGGAAGTGGGGCAAGTCTTGAAGGTATCAGGTTTGCCATTATCAATAACAATGACTGGGATGTGGAGAATACTCAGACCGGAATCAACGTTCCAAAGGGCGGAGTTGTAACGGTTATCACAACTGATGAAACCGGCTGTGCCTCAACCGGAGAATATGCACTTCCGGTTGGAAAGTATATTGTAAAGGAGCTTCGTTTCAGTGCAGTCGTTAATGGAACAACTGTTGTGGACGGCTCATCGGATTACGCAAATTACTTCTATTACTGGAAAGACCAGCAAAAAGAAGTAACCATTGCAAAGAATCAGATGGGAACACTTGTCGATGCGGGAAATTTCAAAGATGACCTTGCATACGGCGGTATTAAGCTGCAGAAGTACGACAGCACGACAAATGGTGCTCCGGCAGAAGGAAGTAACGTCAGCCTTGCCGGTATTAAGTTTGCCGTTGTAAATAATAACGACTGGAATGTTGTGAACCACGAGACGGGAATTGTTACACCGAAAGGCGGCGTCGTAATGGTTATTGAAACCGATGAGGATGGAGTTGCGGCAACAAAAGAATACGCACTTCCTGTCGGAAACTATATTGTCAGGGAGCTTCGTATGGATGCTTCGTTTGACGGCACGACGCTGACGGAAGGAACCTCTGAGTACGCAAACAATGACTACTGGTGGAAGGATCAGGAAAAGAGCGTGGCAATCGAAAAAAACAGCATCGGAACGCTTGTAAGCGCGGGAACGTTTTATAACGTCCCTGTGGGCGGCGGTATTAAGCTGCAGAAATATGATAAGACAAGCGGCGGTGCTGCAACTGGAGGCCGTACTCTTTCCGGTATCAGTTTTGCCGTGATTAATAACAATAACTGGTCGGTAAAGAACTATGCGGGAAATCTGATTGGAAAAGGCGGAGTTGTTCAGGTTATCACTACTGATGAAAACGGCTACGCGGCGACGGGTACGCATGATCTTCCGCTTGGAAATTATATAGTGCGTGAGCTTCGCATGGATGCATCGTTTGACGGACAGCAGTTTTCGGAAGGAAAATCAGATTATGCAAACGATGATTATTGGTGGAAGGAGCAAAGCGTTACGGTTTCTGTTACGGAACAGACCGCCGGAACTCTGGTTTGGACCGATCCGTTTTATGACTCGCCTGTGGTGACTCCGGTACCTACGGGAATCATCATTACGGCCTGGCCGTATATGGCAGGAATGGGAGGATGCATTCTGGTATTTATCGTACTGTTCATATGGCGTCACAGAAAGAAGCGCAGGTAACGGTCCGGCCACGGGCGGTTGTGAAGTTTTGCTTGTTTTCTGAAAGGAGAACCGGATTGACGGCATCAATCCGGTTCTCTAAAAATATGACATAAAAAAACTCGGGGAAGAGGTTGGATGTGAAATCAAAAATTACACTGTTTCGATTTGATTTAATACGAATACTGGCAATGGTTTTTGTGATCGGAACACATTTTAATGAGACATTTGGCAGCATGGGGATTCGCGCATCGTGTCTTCATGTGTATATGGGAAAAGGACTTCTGTACAGCCAGATGGGAGTTGTTTTGTTTATTCTTATGTCGGGAAGTCTGTCGGCTGCGAGCCTGGAAAGAAGCCTTTCTGATAATGGAGTGTTGGAAAGAAAATCGGTACTGCGGTATTACAAAAAACGACTGCTGTCAGTTTTGCCGCTGTATTATATGGCCTATGTTATGGCCTATGTTATAAAAGTTGCCCCGAAGGGAGTTGCCGTTCATAAGGCAATGATATGGACACTGTTTGGTCTGGACGGATATCTGACGCGTTTCAATGTCCCGACTGTATATCTGGTTGGAGAATGGTTTATTGGAATGATTCTGATTTGCTACCTTTTGTGTCCGCTTTTGTATCATTTTATTCGAAAATACCCCCGGATTACATTCTGCGTTTTGGTAATTTACTATGTTCTCATTGTAACCTGCTATCCGTTAGCCGGAGACATGGAGACCGATGTGTTAATTCGCATATTTGACTTTGCAGTCGGAATGTATTTTGGAGTTTACATAAAAAAAATTTCAGGAATGGCAGCGGCAGTCTGTGCTGCACTTACTGTTTTGCTGTGCTTTTGGGAACCGGACATTGAATATATGTATCTGATTATAATACGCGGAGTCAGCTTCTATTGTGTTTTGTGGTTTTTGGGAGACTGGATTGAGACGTTTTCGGCAGAACTGGTTGTAAAAGCCCGGAAGATTTGCTCAAAATGGGCTCAATATTCGTTTGCCGTTTATATGATACACAAGATTGTGATTGATCAGGTGCTTTCACCTTTTGCGGGATACGGTGTGGACGGACGTGGATATATCAGACTTATGGTGTATGCCGGTGTTTTGATGATCGCGTTGGGTATTGTTTTATACAGTGCCGAAAAGCATATGATTCAAAAGATTACTGCCTGCTTATGATTATGATAAAGAAGGCTTATGACAAAAAGAAAGGAGGGGGTACTTATGGCAGGAAAAAACAGACTGTTATCAGCAATTTTGGGATCGGCAGCGGTTGTACTTGCCGGGTATTCCTGCTATCTGTATCAGAATCCGGAGTCTTCTGGCGTAAAACGGCAGAAGACGGAAGAGTCGATTGCACTGGCATATATTGACGCATTAGTGTCGTCTGAAAAAACAATGGAAGACGGAATACGGGAACCCTCTTTCGAAGAAGAGGATTTAGCTGCAGGGACGGTATCATTTTCTGACAACGCTGAGAGTAAGGCAGAGTCTGCAGCTGCATATGAAGAAAAAGTGACGTCTTCAGAAGAACCGGATCATGAGGAATGTACCGGGGGCAGTTTTAAAGACGGCCATGAATCAACTCAGTGGAGTGATCCCAATTATTACACGCGGGACGGTATCACGTATACACCTGATTATGCAGAGGGGGAACTATTGGGCGTTCTTGAGGTGGATCGGGCAGGAATTCGTCGTGGCGTTTACGGCGGTTCCTGGGAAGCGATTCAGCATGATCTTGATATCTGGATGGTAACGGAAGCACGGCCTGATTACGAGATTGGAAAGACGCACTTTGCAATCTACGGTCACAATCACACCGTTCAGGATCTTTCCTTTAATCGGTTAAAGGATGTTGTTCCCGGTGATGTTTTTACATATACAACGGATAAGGGAGTGTTTATCTATGACGTGACTCGTTTCTTTGCGGACTGGAGGGAGATAATAACCCGTGAATACGTGGATAACTTTTCCATTTCCGCAGACAAGTGCTATCTCATTTCGTGTGGACGAAATGAGTATCGTTACAAGGACATTGTTGTGGAGGGGACACTGCGGTGTATTGTAGACGTGAAGGAGTATTCAGAGCGGCCGTCTTATTATAAATACGAGTATAAAGGAAAGGCAGATGAAACTGAACCGGTTACTTTGGTTTCTCCGGCAGAAGAGCCTGAAAAAGAGAAGGGCAGCGTGGCAGAAAAGACGCATATTGAAGTCGGGTATGCAGGGAACGGCAGTTTACGGGCAGTATGCCTCGATGAAGAAGGCCGGACGGTTTCATGCAGGCTGGGACTTTTTGATTCGGACGGCCTCATGATTACGGGCTGGAATCAGCCGGAGCAGTCAATGCCGGAGGTGGAACTTGCAGATAATGCCGATTATGTGATCGGTGTTTTAGACATGGATGAAACCATGGCTCAGCTGCCCGATGATTGTGTATTTGTATATCATGAAGGTTCAATTGAACAGCAGGATCTTTATCAGGAAGAAGAACTGGATGCAAACGGAGCTCCGGTCTGGGTACGGCCGTGGTTTTTTGCGATTACAGCCGGGTTTTTGCTTTTGATTTACCTGTTGTTTTTTTAAAAAAATAAATATGTTAAAAAAAATAAAACCTGCCCACATGCGGCAGTATTTTGCTTATGCAATAATGAAGGCAGGATTGAGAGATCAATCGCAGTAACATCTATTTTTATTTAATTTTAGGAGGACTTTACTATGAGAAAAACAAAAATGTTTGTACTGGCATCAGCCGCTGCAATGGCGGCATCAACGCTTTCTGTTCCGGCGACGGAGAATGTAACGGCAGCGAAGGTAAGAACGGACGAATATCTGATTATTGATCTG
>ENA-UOOA01004919-UOOA01004919.1-human-gut-metagenome-genome-assembly--contig:-P61old-NODE-4919-length-14563-cov-6.831541_pt1 | contig 14563 bp, 12 predicted proteins | sample MGYA00242467_ERZ724014 | MGnify/ENA metagenome assembly ERZ724014
ACTTACATCTACGGGATGTTCTATCGGTTCGGACTGATCGATGTGCCGGATGAAGCAAAGGAGAAGATGGGTCATCGATCTGGCAGTTTCTTAGCAGAGAAGCAGTAGCGGCAGGCATCGCAAAAGTAGTAGTTCAAGTCATATGCACCTCAATCTCTAATATATCCTCAAAAGCAATAATGGTCGGCAGCTCTTTACCGGTATCATTTATAAATCCTGTGTTAATTCGTAGTTCTTTATTTATCGCATCCACAGCATCCAGTACTCCGGTCGCATTCTCATAGTAGCCGTCCGTGAAATATTTTATTGTGATCTCTTGTCTCTTCTGAAGCCGGCTGATCTTTTGGCTCAGCACTTCCTTACCTTCTTCAGACAGTTCGATTCTATTTCCTTTGAGGTGGTCTCTGCCTTCGGAAGCAATCTCATCCTCATAGCCTCGCAAGGCGGCAAACGGAGAGAAGATTTTAGCTCGATTGGATATCGGCATACGGGGATGATTATGTGGCGGTTCCGGGCGGGAGGCATGGAGGATTTTGCCATACTTACTTTGGACGGCCCTGCCTTCCGGTGTGTTTTTGTAGTCCATGTTCTCCCTCCTTACTTGGCCTTATGGCCGCCTATCTGCTGATTTCTTTCTCTCATTGTTGCACCATCCAGATAGTTGGTTCCTTTTAGTATGGCGTTCTTGCCGAACTTCTTCTTGAGACCCAGCATCGCATTCTGCAGCTTTTTCTCTTTTTCCAACTTGGTTGTGTCCGTGAATAGGTCGACTTGGAAGAATCCCTCGTCTTTGACCACACGGTTGGCGGCGATTGTGATCCGTCTCACGGTCAGTGTTTTATCAGCTATTCTCTCGAACAGCTCAGTTGTGGCAGAGATCAGGATACTGCCGAGGTTGGTCGGATTATCCAGTTTCGTGCTGCCATGAGCACCCTTCGGAACGGTGCGGCCGTAGTGGTCGATGTGTACTGGACCTTTGTATTTGCCGCTGTCACAGTTTTCCCGGTCATAGCCAACATCCAGTGTCAGACTGTCCGTAACCAGCCCTTTATCCGTTAATTGTAATACTAAGCTGTCAGCCATCTCTATGACAATGATCCTGGCTTTGTCATATGGGTAAGGGCAGGAGAGCACCTGTCCCTCGGAGATGCTGTTAGTGTTGGGCTTGTAGGCTTTGATTTCTTTCATACCGCAGGGTTCCAGCCCCCAGGCATGGTCGATCAGCAGCTCCGCATCAACGCCGAATTCCTTATATAAGATATCCTGATTGACGGTGCTGAAATAGGCCAGCTCGCCCATCGTATGGATGCCGTGTTTTTCTAACCGCTTGACGGTGCCGGGACCAGTCATCCAGAAGTCTGTGAGCGGCTTGTGGTCCCAGAGGAGATAGCGGAAGCTCTCTTCATCCAGCTCGGCGATGCGAACCCCGTCTTTGTCCGGCGCAGCGTGCTTGGCAGTGATGTCCATTGCCAACTTCGCCAGATACAGATTCGTACCAATCCCGGCGGTGGCGGTGATGCCAGTCGTATAAAGCACTTCCCGGATCATTGTCATGGCAAGGTCGTGTGCCGTCATATTATAGTGGGATAGGTACGAGGTGGCATCGATAAATACTTCGTCGATGGAATATACCACGATGTCCTCTGGTGCAATGTATTTCAGATAGATGCCGTAAATCTGCCGCGACACCTTTTCATAATATGCCATCCGAGGCGGCGCGACGAGGTAAGAGAGTTCGAGTGACGGGTCGGCGGCAAGGGATAAGGAATCATAGGAGGCAGAGGAAAAGGATGGTTTACCGTCCTTATACACAGCCTTTCTTAGTCGTATCGCTTCCCTTAACCGATTCGCATTGATCTCCTTGACCTTCTGCACGACCTTGAACAGCCTGGCGCGACCCGGAATGCCATATGCTTTCAGGGAAGGAGACACAGCGAGACAGATAGTTTTCTCAGTGCGGGAGGAATCTGCCACGACCAGATTTGTAGTAAGCGGGTCGAGGTGTCGAGCGGCGCATTCCGCACTCGCGTAATAGCTTTTAAGATCTATCGCTAGATATGTGCGTTGCATCCTGCGATTTCCTCCTTTCTAACTGCGTTCTCATAATAATGCTGTTAATGTTCGGTTCTCTCGACGAACCATCGGCCTAACCGTCCGTTGAAGCGTAGATCGAGGTGCTCAAAGAACAGGTGCTTTTCCTGCCCCTGGATGAGCACAGTGAAACAGTCACCGGAATAACCGTTGTCAGCAGTCCCGGCGGGGCGGAAGTCCCGCACTGTTTCGATTGGGAAGGTACGTCCATCCGACCAGGTGATCGATGTCGGCTGCATATAGCCTGTAGAATCAAAGTCGGAGGATACCTTTACATAGACTCGTTCTTTTGTCATAAGCAGTCACCTCCATGTTTAATCGTAACATTTAGAGCAATTCTTCATAGAATGCCTCCATGTGGGATATTTTGCTGTTTTTGGCCGAAAGGGAAAGTTGCCGGTGAGAAGCAGCAATTTTTTGTAAAGCCTACTTGACAAGGAACGACTGTTCCTATATACTAAGAACAACAGTTCACGAACTTGTGTTCTTATGATACAATAAGAAGTTGTAGAAGTCAATAGGAAAATAAACTTCTGTTCTTTTTTATTATGGTAGGGGCACGATTGCGGCGGTAACGATGAGAGAGCGTGGGGATGCACTGGCAGAAATGGTTATGGAAAAGTTGAAAGCCGTGGATGGAAGATGCCTGATCGAGAGTGCCAGCGCGGAGTTTATGAGTTTTATCGAGGATGCTTATTGGTGTCTGAAAAGCCAGTGAAAAAAGAATGGAATGTTCCGCATGAGAAGAAAAAAGTTCTTAGCGAAAAATACAACATTGCGATGACAGCAGAACCAAATTCCAGCAGAGGCAGTATAAAACATATCTAGCCCACTGGCGTACCGTGTAGATCCCTACAAGGCCCGCTGGTGGGCTTCTTTTTTTGTTCTTATTTTTTTTCAGACTTTTCAGCTTTCTTCTTCGGTGCAATCTTATGACCGGAGTAGATTGCCATGCCCATGCAGACCAGGGAGCCGCAAGCAAAATACTTGTGTGCCTGCATCAGCTTCTTGCAGCCTGTGTAGAAGCATCCTGCCATACAGGCAAGTGCGCCGAGTGACCAATATTTATGTGCTTTCATTTGATGTCCTCCTTTGAATATAATTTCTCAATCTAAATATAGCTCTTTTTCTGCCGCTTAGCAACGACAGAATTGTAAATTTCAAATTGTTTTTCGTCTGTCTGTTCTGTGCAGATGGGCTTTTCTCATGCCCCAAAGGAGGAGGTCATCCACCTGGCATCCAGAATTCGCAAGATGTTCTGTGCTGAATACGATCCATCTACGGTATCAACTTGCTATTTATCATACCAGATGGTAAAATCAAAGTACAATAGGCGAGTTGTATTCTCATATTTGAGGAATAGCTCCAGAAAGGAGTGAAGAGATATGGCAGATAAGCTGAAACTTCCGGTTGGAATCGAAGATTTTCGAGAAATTCGCCGAAAGGATTTTTACTACATTGATAAGACAGGACTAATCGAACAGCTTCTTGACAGCTGGGGAAAGGTAAATCTTTTTACAAGGCCTCGCCGTTTTGGGAAGACCTTAAATATGAGTATGCTCCGTTATTTTTTTGAAACTGGAACGGATAAGACTTTATTTGAGGGACTTCACATCTCGCAAAGAAGTGATCTTTGTGAGGAATATATGGGAAAGTTCCCGGTTGTGTCGCTTACCCTTAAAGGTGTGGATGGATTGAACTTTGAAAGAGCAAAAAACAAATTATTGAAATATATTGCACTTGAGGCAGAGCGATTCAACTTTTTGAAAAACAGTGACAAGTTAACCGATAATGAAAAACAAAGATATGGTGCACTTATCCGAATGCAGGACGGAAAATACGTAATGGACGAAGATACGCTGGAGTCAGCACTTCAGACATTGTCGGAGCTGTTGTACCGTCATTATGGGCAGAAGGTAATCATCCTTATTGATGAATATGATGTGCCCCTGGATAAGGCGTATCAAAACGATTACTATAGAGAAATGGTAGTGATGATTCGTTCGCTGTTTGGAGAAGCTCTTAAAACAAACGAATTTTTGCAGTTTGCGGTTCTGACCGGTTGTCTGCGTGTCTCGAAAGAAAGCATTTTTACAGGTCTGAACAATTTTAAGATTTTTTCTATAACGGATTTACGTTTTGATGAACAGTTTGGTTTTACAGAAGATGAAGTCGAAAAAATGCTGAAAGATTACCAGTTGGAAACGCATCTGGCATCGATGAAGGAATGGTACGATGGATATCGTTTCGGAGATGCCGATATTTACTGTCCTTGGGATGTGATCAATCGGGTGGACGATCTTTGCGATACACCGGAAGCTGAACCAAAATGTTATTGGATAAATAGCAGTGGTAATGCTTTGGTTAAACGATTCGTTTCCATAGCTAATAGAACAACGCAGAACGAAATTGAACGCTTGATTGCAGGTGAACCAATTGAAAAGTCTCTTCGGCTTGATTTGACATACGATGAGATTGATAAGAGTATAGATAACATTTGGAGTGTTTTGTTTACAACTGGATATTTGACACAGGTTGGTATGACAGAACAAGGAGCCTATAAGCTGGTCATTCCCAATAAAGAGGTCAGAACCGTTTACATTTCACAGATACAGGAATGGTTTAAACAGAAAATTGCAGATAATGCGGAGCAGATGACCTCTTTTTGGAAAGCTGTTGAGGATGGAAGCGCAGAAGAGATAGAACAGTATTTAAATCGAACACTAAGTAATACAATCAGTGTTTTTGATACAAAGGCACCTGAAAAGGAAAACTCCTATCACACTTTCCTAGCAGGAATGCTGACAGGAAACACAGATTGGGTGGTTAAGTCAAATGTGGAAGCCGGCGAAGGATTCGCGGATATTATCATTGAACCGCAAAATCCGGATGATGGTATTATCTTTGAACTTAAGTATTCAAAGGAAGCATCAGGGTTAGATAAAGCCTGTGAAAGAGCAATCAAACAAATCAGAGATCGAAGGTATTTTGAGTACCTGAAAAATGATGGCCGCTATGATATGATGTTTTACGGCATCGCTTTTTACAAAAAGAGATGTAAAGTAGTGGTCGAGAAAATGAAGGAAGCATAATGCTGACTGGTCTGCTTGCTATCTAATATAAAAGGTCGGGAAACCGGCCTTTTTTGTATGCTCGGAATATCAATATCAGACGAATACGGCAAGAAGAATATTTTGAGCGTTTTTGTTTTCGGCCTTCAAAATGCGTTGCCAAGAATCAGGCGTTTTCTGCTGGCTTGAAAAATAGCAAATCGCAAAATTTACACGTTCTTATATGAAATACAAAAGGAAGGAGTTCCGTAAAAGGGCTTGCTGTCACGTAAGCGTTATAGCGTATGCTCAAAATTATGGAGAGGAAAAGAACGTGTTGAAAAGAATAGAAGAAGTCAGTAAATTGTCCGGTATAAGCAAGCGGGCATTGCAGTACTATGATGATGAAGGTTTGCTTAGGGCAAAACGCTCAAAAGAAAATTATCGTTTGTATGATGAAAATGATATGAAGAAGCTCTGGGAAATCCTGTGGTACAAGGAAATGGGCTTTCAATTGCGGGAAATTAAAGAGATTTTTGCAGTGCCGAAGAAGGAAAGAAACCTCTACCTTGAACAGCGAATGAAGGTGATTGAGGGAGAAATTCAAAATTTGGAGGTGCAAAGGAAATGGGTTCAGTATATTGAGGATTGTGGGATGATTGAAGCTTTGCCATGTGATAAGAAAAATCAGCAGAATTATCTTGAACAAATTAAAAGAATCAAGAGAATCCATGAGGATGGTGCTTCCCCAACAAGTAATTTGCGAAAATTTCTCATCTGGGGGAATCTTCGTAAATAAGTGAACCTGTACAGGTTTACACTGCTTGCCAATTTGTAACGCCTATAATATACGGGCAAAATTATTCCCAAGTTGGAAATAAAAAACTGATACATCTTCACCTGAATTGGGTGGAAGTTTCAAATCTGACTTCTGCCCAATTAGAGCAGAAGTTAATTCGTACTTGTTCCCAACTTGGGCACAAGTTATATGTTGGAAGGAAACTGGCAAACAGGGCAAAGTTACAGCACTTTGCTCATTTTCGCATTTTCTCCTTCGCCTCAATTTGCAAAATGACTTGTCAGGGAAAGTTCCCTGATACCTTTTCATTGATGGCTGCTCGTTCATCCTGAACGCTGTTCTTATAATTTGCCTTATGAAATAAGCAACAAAAAAGAGTCTATGAAATAATAATTGAATTTATAGCGACATCACTCACCGTTCAAGGAACGATGAGTGATGTCTTACTTCTAACTACTTAATCGATTTTTCTTTCGATATACTGGCTGAAGGTAAAAATATTCTGTTCTCCAACAAGTTCAACCAAAAATGATTTGAAGGTGGAATCAATAGGAACCGTTACAAAGAAAATCAACCTTTTCTTTGGTCTTGAACAACATACATAAAATAAATTGCGGTTACGCTCAAAGGAAGCTTGTTTTCCACTTGGGATGACAGCTTTTTTTGTTATCATTGGAGCATAGGTTTCAAATTGATACTGGTTCCATCCTTTACTGATAACAAAAATCACATTGTCGTATTCTTCTCCTTTGACTCCGTGCTCTGTAGAATACTGTGCTTCTGGATGTAAGAAGTCTTTCACAGCAATAAACTGTGCGTAATCCAGATTCAAGAACGCTTCAATTGAAGTATTAGAAGCATATATTGTTTCAGGTGTATTCTGGTACAAATGATACCAACCATCTAATGGGGGTGGTATAGGAATCAATTTAGTCCGGTTGATAATTTCAAAAACATCAATGGCTCTTTTCTTGCGTGCCTCATCAAGTTGACGCTGTAGTTCTTTCCACTTGTTTTTCTCAGCCTTCTTGGTAATTGGATAACGCTTAATTCCAAGTGTATCAAAAAGCAACTGCATATCGGAGGTGTTAAGCGCATGATAGATCGGTTCAACGGTCTCCATAAAGAACAATAGGAACGGGTCTTCTTTGTCTCTCAATCCGTCGTTCAGAATATCCAGGAGTTTCTCGTATCCTTGCTGTGTAGCAAGAACCTTGTGCGTAATCATTAGAACTTTTAATTCTTCATCCGCAGGTGTTTCTTGTTTTATTTTTTCAGTAACCTTGTTTAATCGTGATTTCAATTCCTCTGGAGGTAATTCGTTCTTGAAATTACGGTCTGCACGACGAGGTCCAGTATAATCCTCGCATGTAATAACAAATACTTCTCCTTCAAAGTCATCTATTGCTGATGTTTGCGGTAAATCTGGACGAATTTCATTCAAGAGGTCAACAATTTTCGGCGCAGATCTAAAATTGGATCCTTTCTTGATAACCTTAAGCTTATCATGTTCAATAACTCCACAGGCCTTATTGGATTGATATATGGTTTGCCATGCATCACCGAAAAATCCGAATTGTGGACCCTTTTCCTCTGCAATAAAATATTTTATGAAACATTCTATGATCGGGCTATAGGAATCTTGGTATTCGTCAATCAAAATCAAAGGATACTTGTCTGAAAACACACGACGGAATTTTGCGTTATCCAAGAGTGTGCAAAATAATTTCAGAACATCGTCATGATATAAATATTGAATACCGTTTTCTTTGTACCTATGCCCCAAGGTATATGTGACTTCGGTAATCTTGAGAAAATCTCCTTCATCTGGTAAAAAGTCGGGGTCAGTGGTAACAATATTGATTAGAAAACTCTGATATTGCTTAATTGCATTCCACGCAAAGGAATGTATTGTAGACGGAAGGATGAAAGAATCCTTTGATAACCTTTCTGCAATTACATTTACAGCAGCATTTGTATAAGTAATGCAGATTACATTTTGCTTCTTGCGGCTGTACTCCGCCCACTTATTTGATTGAATCCATTCAATAACTTTATTAAGTGAGTAAGTCTTACCAGAGCCAGCGCCAGCTTCGACACGAAAGCTGTGACCTGCTTGCAACACTTCGATAATCTGTTCATCTACTTTGTCAGCTTCAGCTTTGGCAAGTTCATAATTGCGACCATGAAGGTTTTCAATCATAAATAGTCACCTCCTTACTCAAGTATTTTTTGTTCATTGAGCCACTTCAATCCAGATTTGATATAAGCTGGAATGGTATAATTATCACACTCATAAACAAGATCAAGTGCAAAATCTGTCTTACTCTTTCCAGAAAACTCAATATCATCTTCAGTTATAGTGTCCTCCAATTCATAATGTGCACGATTGACATTCCGGATAGCTTCTTCCAAGGAGTGTCCGCATAATCCTTCTTCCTTAGTTTGAAATTCAAGGTGACATTTGCCTTTTGTTTTTTCATCAGCTGTCATTGATGTAATCTCAGTAATGGGAATTTTCCCTTTATCATCCTCGCTAAGACCTTTTCTTTTTCTCCACCACCACTTTATAGTTTCATTTGATGTTGTCTCACCAAGGTAAACCGGAACAGATTTATAATATGTTCTGCCGTTTTTTCCTTCTGTTCCTAATACAGAATCCAAATCAGTAAGAATAAGGCATGGAATTCCTAAGAACTCGACAAAAGGGATAAATTTGTAAGCATATGCTCCACCGATTTCTATCAGCGTATAGTACTGCGCAGGCAATTTATACGCCTGAGAATCAAAATCCCCAGCCTTTGCACACTTTTCAATCATGTCTGGAATCAGCAGACGTTCTGATGCACCTTCTACAAAAATAGCTTTATCAGCAAAGAATAAATCACATTTGCTTAGAGTTAAATATTTTCTAATGAAATCGATGTGGGCGGGATTTTCCTGAGCAAATGTACTCAGGTTTTTATAAGTTACGCCATCCTTAGTTTTCTGAGTATATCGAATTTTAGAGAAGACCATTGTATTGGCAACATGGGCGGAATGAGAAGTCAAAAAAGTTTGAATCCCGACAGAGGTGATTTTTCCAAGAAAAGCCTCCAAATATTCCGCAAAGGCGTGCTGCATTTGTGGGTGCATATGAGATTCTGGTTCTTCAATGAAAAGCAGGGGAATGCAGGCAGTGCCACACTTTTCCACCTTCTTGGCAAATGCAGCAAGAAGAAACTCCATTTTGATCAGATTTTTATATCCCAATCCGTTGTATTTGCTGGGAAGGCTTTCCTTACTTGCGCCTGCTGTGTAAGAAAGTTGCGTTTGATTTTTTATCTGCTCATCAATGCTTAACTGAGTTGTAACACCCAACTGTAGTTCTTCGCTATTTGGATAACCAAAACCAACCGAACTACTTACAAGGGTACTCAGTATCTCATTACTTTGTTGTTGAACACTTTTGTTTGCATTTTCGACAATCGAACGAAGTTCCTTCACCTTTTTTGTAATGCTTGGGTCTAATTCGTCTTCACTCATATCAAAGAAATCCGAAATCAGTGCAGACAGAGAGCTGTTCTGAGTACCATCTTCGCCGAGGAGTCGTTCAGCCGGAATGATATGGAACGGAAAAAGCTCTTTCAGTTCTTTGTGCTTTTTGACTTGCTTTTCTTCTGGATTTTTAGGATTCACCGCATAAACCGTCAATTCAAATAGCTTATAGAAATTCGCAACAATGGCATTGTGGGTGTCATCATCAAGAGTAAAGACTCCGTCTTTGTAATAGCTTTCCTCCAATAGTTTCCACAAAGCTTTCTCATCTGCCTTTAATCTGAACTCAACACGGATTACTGCTGTAGTAGTGTCTACATCTACATCAATGATAAAAGGTGACAATGCTCCCAAGTTATCCTCCGGATCATCGAGAGAGTAATCCACAAGAAATTCTATGGATATGGGTTCCAGCTGCTTGGCAAGCTCCTCAAATGTGATCTTCTTTTCCATGAATAAAGCTATCTTGGTATAGAGGTTCTCTCGCTTTTGCAGCGGGTAATCATTGAAGGAAAAGGGGGCTCCGTCCAGCACATTGCCAATACACTCAAAGCATGATGTTTTGGCTGTGTTATTACGTCCAACAATCAATGTTGTTTTAGGCTCAACCTCCAGTTCGGCATCAATAAGCAATCTGTAATTTTTAATTCTGATTTTTGATAATTGCATATTTGCCTCCGTTTTTATCTGTAGTAAGCTGTCAATTGTCTGTAGCTACCGTATCAGTTTTTTCTTTTGAATCAAGATATGACAAATACTGCTTATACTTCCGGAGCATCAGATTTTTGGCGTACTGCTCCATATATTCGTAATCAGGAGCGCCGTCATCGGTAACAGGCAGCATGATTTTGGTATTAGCCATGCGTTCTGCGTTAAATTTATACAGGTAGCCAAACTTGCTTTTCTGCTGCAGAATGGCAACCTTCATAAACAGTGACACAAACACATTGTCTTCATGGTGCTTCAAATGGAATCTTTTAACATCATCTGAGAAAATGCACTCATAGGGATGGTAGAAGCCAATAACCATACCGTTTCCATTGTAATTGACACCGAGTACATTTTTATCCAGGGATGCATTAGTGTCATTCACAAAGCGTGCAACGCCGTTATTTTTATCAAAAGCACCAATAAAAGGGCGATTGCCAGGGGTCGAGTGTGCAGATACTAATCTTTTTCCAGGCAGGATACTAAATATATCAGATATCAAAAAAGAATCCCATTTCTTTTGGGCAATAGATGGAATTTCGCCGCCTTCACCCAGCTCCTTAATTCGCTGAACGAGGTGATTCCGGTATTTTCCAAGTAAAGTCTTCCTCTTTTGAAATATATATTCTGACATATATTCATAGTCTGGAATTCCCGCATCAGAAACAGGAAGCATTGCTTCAAGTCGTTTCATACGACTTAATGTTGCACCATTACCACCCCAGTTGAACTTCGCATCCATTTGTTTTTTAAGAATAGTGACGTAAAAATGTGCACTATCCTCATTAAGCGAGTCACCAGTTACTATTTGAATATTCTGACCTGTAACAAATTTATGTGGCTGATAGAATACGGTTTGAGTGTCAAGACCGACCGTAATGCAGCCAGCCTCATCAGAACCGAATTCATAGTTGTTTTCGCTAACAAATTGAGCTATTCCATTTACAGCTTCGGAGCGTGTAACATATGGAACACGTTTCTCATTTCCGTCTATTAAACGAATGCTATCTATACTGCTATCAGTTGTAGCAATGCGTAAAAAGCCTTTTTTGCCAAATACGTCAAATTTTTTCCACTTCTTCTCATCAAGTTCCTTCACTAATATCACCACCTTCAAAAAGGTATTCTCGATTCTGCATAATCATAGAGAACTCAAATGTTAAATAGTCCCAATAGATTTCTCAAAGTCGGCATCAGTAGGTATTTCGTCATTAAAATAGAAGTAAGAATGTAACCATTCATCTGAAGCTTTTACAGTGGACTCAACACAAAATTTTGATGCAGCCTTTGTGCGTCCAAACCAAACATCCAACAAATGCTGTTTTTTATCTTTAGCAGAATCTCCTTCAACAAGACCAACATGAGCACGCACTTCATAACCATCATTTCTGAAATCAATAAATTTGCAAATCTTATCATCAGGATGTGGCTCATGGGCTGTAAAGACTGCAATAACAGGGTTAGTGCCTACGCCATAGAAAGTATCTGTATTGCAGGTAATGACACCCTCCAATGTATGGTGTTTCAGAATATTTTCCTTAAAGGTTTGTTCGTCTTTGGTCTTGCCGGTCATGGACGATTGAGGAACAATTACCGCAGCCCTCGCTTCTTCGGTCAAGGAATCGAGCAAGTGCTCCACGAAAGATAATTCATACTGCGACGGATCGGCTTTGGTCCCCTGAGAATAAGGCGGATTCATCATACCAACAGTTGCACCTTTAAGCTGTACTTGGGCAGAATTTTGACGTAGGAAGTCCTCACATTTGATGTTGCTGTTGCCGTCATCCCGGAGGATCATGTTGGTTGCAGCGATTGCGAACATATTACTCTGGAGTTCAAAGCCGTGCAGCTGCTTCTTTTTAATGTTCTTACGCTTGACCTGATCGGTACCGGCCTTTTCAAGCATATGGTGCATTGCAGCAACCAGAAAACCGGCAGTGCCGCAGCAAGGGTCAAGAACAATATCAGAGGGCTGAACATTTAGTAAATCACAGAATAAATCACAGATATGACGTGGGGTTAGCACGATGCCTAATGTCTGGCCGTCACCGCCAGAATAGCTCATAAATTCGCCATAGAATCTTCCAATGAAATCCTCGCTGGAACTGCGATACTTAATGTTGTCAAAGACATTCTTCTTCAAGAACTCGGTGTAGAATTTAAGCGGCGTTTTGCCCAGCTTGGCATCGACTTCATTCAAACGAGCGCTTGTGCGGATGATAGAAAATTCACTCATCAGCTTGTCACGTTTTGCATCAGGCCCAACATTGGATGCTTTGAGGCGACGCTGAATAGCATCGTAAATCAACTGGCCGTCAGTGGTTGTTTCGTCACCGAGCAAATCATCGGGTTTGAAGAACTTGTCATCCAGTGCCAGAAGAATACCGGAGACCACCAAAGGCTTGTCCTGATCCTTCAGGGAGCCATAGGTGCGCAGATATTCGTGCAGTTCCGCCGCATCTTTCAGAATTTCCTCCGTAGTCTTTTCAACATCGGTCTTTTCTGCCAGAACGTAACGAGTATAGTATTCGTCGATATTGACAGCGGTGAAGGAGGTAAAAGATTCAATATCAGGGAGCTGCTTATAGCCATCTCTATCATCCACATACAGTGGAGTGATTCTATGGTGCTTTTCATCGCCAGAAACGCCGATTGCAAAAATCTTATGGAAGCTGCTATTCTGTGCAATGTGCTTGGCATAAAAATATGCCCCATTAACAGCGTAATCTGCAATATCTTTCTGATCGACAGACAGGATTCCCGTACTGGTCAGCTTCTGGTGCTTGGCAAGATCAGCTTTATCCTCAATGACGATAACAAAGTCTTTTACAACTGCAACATACTCCGGATATCCGGCATTGCCAGTACCTCGCTTTGATGCACTCTGTAAAGCATCGTTAATATCCTTAACATCACTGCCTTGCGCATCATATTTAATTTTGGAGTCATCGAGTTGACGAGCGACCCACAAATCGGTTTTAACTTCTTTCTTTGCCATTTCATTTTCGCCCTTTCTAAGTATCTGTAAGGACATATTGCCTAATTTCTGAGTATCTAACTGAGTTTCTATATCAAGCTTGTATGTTTTTTCTAAAAGAGAATATAGTTTGAAATGTCATTATTAGAAAACCCTATCCATTTCAAGCTCATGCATTTGATCAATTTATCGAGAAGAATCATCAAACATTTGGTGTTGGAGTCATTTTTGAAATCATAGTAATACGCATATCCATGGGCAATAGTACGCCTAATTTCCTTAATTTGATCACTAATCATCTCTGCAGGAATCTTCGTTAGTGATAGTAATTGAGGGAATTCATTGAACATATATTCCAATTCTTTTTTTAGGGGAAATTTAGGGTTTTGAGCATTCTTGTGATCCAGCTTGTCGAATAAATACTCAAACGCCATAACTTGTTCTACAAATCGCTGCGGTGTATACATGGAGTTAAAATCCCCTAAATGCCCCAGGGGAATGCTTTGTGTTATTTTATTGCCGTAATCTAACGCTATGTTATTTAAGATTTTTGGGATGTATTTCATAACATCAAATTCGTGGAAGAAACCGCCATGCCCACCAACTATATCTTCTGAAATGAGAGGACAGTAGAACCACCCTGCTTTCAATCCTTGCTTATAAAGTGTAATCCGTTTGAAAGGGACTTCTGCATTGGATGTCATAAACATTGCAAGCCTATGTAGAACATTAGTTATATCATAGCACTCTTGTATCTCGTTGGTGTGTAGTGGCAGAATCAATTCGCACTTTCTGTCAAGGTCTTCCAAAAGCCCGAGTCGGTTATCGTGACCTATCCGGAATTCTAATTCATACTTCTGATCGTTCATACCAAACGGAACCTTATATACAACCTTAGGCTCTATAGCCAAATTGATTCCCGCTCGCACCATGTCAATGTATTCATATTCGTATCTAAAAACTTCATCGAGGGATGGTGATTGAAGGCCTATGGAGTCATACTCTTCATCTTTGTCGAACATATTGATAGTATAGCAATGTAAATAGCAGGTACTGCCCATAGAGTTTTCTACTAAAAAAGTTGCTTTCCGTCCACGAATTCCGATATCAAAACATTGTCCATGCAGGATATAGTTTTCTTTAAAATTATATTCTTTACAAAAATCATCCAGCAGCGAGTCATCCGTAAATAATTCCATGCGGTAGTTTTCGATTACGAATGGCATTTTTCCGTCTCTGAAGAAAATGAAGCCTTTGACCATCATATTACCTTTCTATTTCTTTCATTCTATAGGTCAAATTGTTACTTTTTATATTGATGAACCATTACTGACCAAAGCTATTCTTCTTTTCCAATGCCAACCCAATCAATCGATCCGCCTGATCTGCCATGAACAGCGG